>ERZ773007.11-NODE-11-length-136195-cov-4.985405_pt1 | contig 136195 bp, 116 predicted proteins | sample MGYA00580665_ERZ773007 | MGnify/ENA primary metagenome ERZ773007 (study PRJEB29015, sample SAMEA2738122) | human oral metagenome | biome: human oral; feature: human-associated habitat; material: saliva | place: China | collected 2167 ... | reverse complement strand
AAGTGCACACCCGCCTCTAAAAGCTGCTTCATTGATACTACGCCCATGTTTTTTTCCTCCTGAGGGTTGTTCTTCCGCCGGCCTTTCGGCGCACGCCACCGCTCTCGCAGCACCCGGCGCACGCCTCGGCCGACGTGTTGTCTGGGAAAAATCCCGTAACTATCTTACTTTATCACTTTTTTTGCCATATTGCAAAAGGATTTTATCGCTTTGCGGCAGCTGTCCGCCGCTTGCCGTTCTCCTCCTGATAGGCAGCGACCTCGTCGAAGACCGCGTCATTCAAAATTTTGATGTAGGTACCCCGCATACCGCTTGAGCGGCTCTCAATGACGCCCGCGCTCTCAAACTTCCGGAGTGCATTTACGATTACGGAGCGGGTGATGCCGACCCGGTCTGCGATCTTGCTCGCGACCAGGACGCCCTCGGTCCCCTTCAGCTCGCTGAAGATGTGCGTGACTGCTTCGAGCTCGGAAAAACTCAAAGTCTGAATTGCCCCGCGCACAATCTGGAGCTTTCTCGCCTCTTCCTGATATTCTTCGTTCACGCTCTGGCGCATCGCCATGCCGATAACCGTGGCGGTATATTCGCTCACGATGATATCGTCAATGGTGAAGGCCGCTTCCTTGTATGCCATCAAAGTTCCAAGACGCTCACCTGCAATGTAGATCGGTGTAACAAGCGCCTGGCGGTTCTGTACCACCTCGCGCGCAAATCCCAGTGTTTCCAGATTCACATTCTCCTTGGTCGACAAAATAGCAAGCAGCCGCTCGTTCAACAACGGGTCGGCAAAACTGCCTACCTTGCCTGACAGGAGACCGCAAAACTCTTCTTTCTCTCCCCCGCCGATACCACCTGTACCAAGAATCTTACCTTTCTTGCTGATAACCAAGGTACTGCCGTCCAGGACATTGCTCAGCACTGTCAGAATGTCGCTGAACTTTACCTTCATGTTTCTGCCGTTTTGCAGCAACTGGTTTATCTTTCTGGTTTTGTCAAGTAATTGCACGCTCATGATGTCTCTCCTCGTATGTCATTAACCCGGTTGTTATTTCTTTGCTGCAATTAAACTTTTCAGCCCTTGTCCTCCTTTCCGAGCACCTCGCTGTAACCGCACGCCTCATCGGCGCAGACCAGCTTATTGCCTCTCTCTGTCATATACCCACCGCACTTCGGGCAACGCTTCTCCGACGGCTTGGCCCAACTCATAAACTCACAGGTCGGATTGTTTTCGCAGCCGTAGTAAATGCGTCCCTTCTTCGTTCTCTTGCGTACCAGCTCGCCGCCGCACTTCGGACATTTGACCCCGATCTTTTCGAGATAGGGTTTCGTATTCCGGCACTCCGGAAAGCCCGGACACGCGAGAAATTTGCCGTGAGGTCCATACTTGATTACCATGCGTCTGCCGCAGAGCTCACAGTCGACATCACTTTCTTCGTCTGCGATTTTTACGCTCTCCAGCTCTTTTTCCGCTTGCTTGACGGCTGCGTTGAGATCCGGATAAAAATTCTCAACGACAGTCTTCCAATTCATTTTACCCTCTCCGACCGAGTCAAGCAAGCGTTCCAAATTCGCCGTGAACTGCGGTTCCACGATGACCGGAAACGACTTCACCATCATGCGGTTTACAACCTGACCGAGCTCCGTGACATAGAGGTTTTTCTGCTCTTTGATCACATAGCGCCGCGCCAGTATCGTCGTGATGGTCGGTGCATAAGTACTCGGGCGACCGATGCCCTGTTCCTCCATCGCGCGAACCAGACTTGCCTCGGTGTAATGCGCCGGCGGCTGCGTAAAATGTCGCTCCTTGTCAAAGCTCTCGAGCGCAAGTTCCTCGCCCTCGCTGAGCTTTAAGAGCGCTACATCCGGCTTCTCCTCCTCTTCCTCCTCGCTGTCGCTGTAGACTTCCATGAAGCCCGAGAACTTGAGCGAAGAACCGGAGAGCGAAAAGCGGTGCTCGCCGCAGACCAGTTTGACCGAAGTGGAAGCATAGACCGCCTCCTGCATGCGTCCCGCCGCAAAGCGCTTCCAGATCAGCTGATAGAGACGGAACTGGTCGCGGGACAGCGAGGCTTTTACCGTCGCCGGTGTCAGCGTGATGTCAATCGGGCGAATGGCCTCGTGGGCATCTTGAATCTTCTGCCCGCCCTGTTTCTCCTTCCGCTCGGCGGCAACATACGCTTCACCGTAGTTCTCACGGATATACGCCCGCGCCGCTGCATCCGCCTCTTCGGCGACACGCGTGCTGTCGGTTCTCAGATAGGTAATCAGTGCGATGGTACCTCTACCCTCGACCTCGACGCCCTCGTAGAGCTGCTGCGCGATGCGCATGGTCTTTTGCGTCGAGAAATTCAGGCGTTTTGATGCTTCCTGCTGCAAAGTCGAAGTGGTAAAGGGCAATGGCGCCTTCCGGCTCCGCTCACTCTTTTTGATTTCCTGTACGAGGAGCGGCTTGCCCTCGCAGTCCTTGATGACTGAAAGACACTCCGCCTCGCTGTGAAGTTCCACCTTTTCCTTGCCGACCCCGTAGTAGCGCGCCTTCAGAGGCTTTTTGCCACCCGCTGCGTGCGTGATGGCTTCGAGGGACCAGTACTCTTTCGGCACGAACGCCTCGATTTCCGCCTCGCGGTCGCATATCATACGAAGCGCGACCGACTGCACTCTGCCGGCGGAGAGCCCGCGCTTCACCTTCGCCCAGAGCAGGGGGCTTATGCTGTAGCCCACCATGCGGTCCAAGATGCGGCGCGTCTGCTGTGCATCAACCAGATCCATATCAATCTCTCTCGGATGCTTGATGCTCTCGCGAACAGCGTTCTTTGTAATTTCATTGAACGTAATGCGGTATACCTTTTTCCCTGTCTCCTCCAGTTTCAGCGCTTTTTGCAGATGCCAGCTGATGGCCTCTCCTTCGCGATCCGGGTCCGTTGCAAGATAAATCTTGTCCGCTTTCTTCACTTCTTTCCGAAGTTTTGCAAGTACATCGCCTTTTCCGCGAATTGTGATATACTTTGGTTCATATCCGTGCTCGACATCGATACCGAGTTGTGATTTCGGGAGGTCGCGGACATGTCCCTGGCTCGCGTCCACCACATAATTGGATCCCAAAAACTTTTTAATTGTCTTCACCTTCGCAGGTGACTCTACGATCACTAAATTTGACGCCATGTGATTGCATTCCTCTCAAAAAGTATTGTAATTTCCGCGGAAAAAATGCGAAATAGCTCCTATAGCAAGAAAGCGTGATTTACCTTACCGCATTTCTCAAAAGTTTGCAAGTATATTTCCCTTGCAGGCCTTCATTTTTGGGTTTTTACGCTGATAAATATCCGATTACAGAAAGGAAAAACTATGGCTTTAGACGGTATTGTCATTGCCGCACTCGTTCAAGAGTTGCGACGCACTCTGCTCGGCGGGCATATCCAGAAAATCGCGATGCCCGAGAACAATGAGCTCCTTCTGACCATTAAAAACAATGCGGCTCAGCACCGTCTCCTGATTTCCTGCGAGGCGGCCCTTCCGCTCCTCTATCTGCAGCGGGAGAATAAGCCGAGTCCGCTCACGGCGCCCGGCTTTGCAATGTTACTCCGGAAACACATCGGCTCCGGCAAAATCACCGCAATCGAACAGCTGGGGCTGGAGCGCATTGTCCGCATTGAGACGACACAACTCAATGAGCTCGGAGACATCGCGCCGCGCGCCCTCTATGTAGAGCTCATGGGCAAGTATTCGAACATTATCTTTACCGATGAAAATAATGTCATCCTGGACAGCATGCGCCGCGTCCCCGCCAGTGTGAGCTCGCTCCGCGAAGTGCTGCCGGGCCGCCCCTACTTTGTCCCCGAGAAATTGCAAAAAACCAATCCGCTCTCGCTCACAGAAGAGACCTTTGCCGCCGCACTCGCCGCGGCGCGCGGTCTTCCCCTGGACCGCGCCCTCTCGGCCGCTTTCTCCGGCATCTCTTCGCTGGCTTCCCAGGACATCCTGTACCGCGCTTCACTTGATCCGCGCGCCGTTTTTTCTGATTTGCAGCCCGAAGAAAAGGCGCGACTCTTTGCGACTTTTGACAGTGTCATCGAAAAGGTCCGAAACGGACAGTTTTCTCCCGTCATGTATGTCAAGGATGAACTTCCCGCCGAATTTGCCGCGCTGCCGCTCGCAATGCTCGAAGCCGAAGGGCTCTCTGCACGCGCCTATGACTCGATGAGCGAGCTTCTCTATTCCTACTATTCGCTCCGCGCGGAGAGCGCCCGCATGCGGCAAAAATCCTCGGATCTCCGCCGCCTTGTCCAGAACCATTTAGAGCGCAGCCAGCGAAAGCGTATTTTGCAGGAAAAACAACTCGCGGACAGTCAGAAAAAGGAGAAGTACCGCGTCTACGGTGACCTTCTGAATACCTACGCCTTTCAGGTGCCGGCGGGTGCCGACTCCTTTGTCGCCGAAAACTTTTACGATGACAACAAGCCGCTTCGGATTCCGCTCGACAAAAACCTAACGCCGGCCGAGAATGCCAAAAAATATTTTGACCGCTACGCCAAGTTAAAGCGCACCGAGCTTGCGGTCGGTCAGGAGCTTGAAAAAACCGTGCAGGAAGAGGCACACCTCTCCTCCGTTCTGACTGCCCTGGAGCTCGCGACCGAGGAGAGCGATCTCGCCGAAATTCGGGAGGAACTCGCTGCCTTCCAGTATGTGAAACGTCAGCGCACGCCGAAGGGAAAACGCCCGCAAAAAATTCAGTCGCACCCGCTTCACTTCCGCTCGAGTGACGGCTTCGATATCTATGTCGGCAAGAACAATTTCCAGAACGAGGAACTCACCTTTAAAGTTGCCTCGGGTTCCGACTGGTGGTTTCACGCGAAGGGCATGCCGGGCTCCCATGTCATTGTCAAAGCAAACGGGCAGGAACTCCCGGACCGCTGCTTTGAAGAGGCAGCCGCCCTCGCCGCCTACTATTCCAAGGGGCGGGATCAGGACAAGGTAGAAATCGACTACCTCCAGCGCCGCAACGTGAAAAAGGTGAACGGCGCACCGCCCGGCTTTGTGATTTATCACAGCAACTGGTCCATGATGGCAAAACCGCGGGCAGAAATCTGAATCCCGGCACTTACACAGCCATTCGGTATGCGCGGTACGGTTAGTCTTTCGATGCTATCAAATATCCGAACGGAGTAACGCTTCCATGCGCTTTATTTTCCGTTCTCCTCCGTTCGACGAAAAAGGCTTGCCGGCATTCCCCGGCAAGCCTTTCTTTTTGCTATTCTGTTACTCGCTCAGCAATGCGGTATAAGACGCCGCGTTGTCCGTCTTCACCATGTCGATTGCGAAAGCATCATACTGATCCGGATTCCCCAAACGATTCGTGATGTTCGATTCCGTCTGTCCGTCACCGCCGATGTATTCCACATCGAGATTTAAAATATCATCATACTGCTTTAACAGCGGCTGATAGGTGGACCCCAGGAAGTTGTCCGCAGCATTGTAAATACATAGCCACACCTTTTTGGTTGCGTGCTTCGACACATCCAATGGTTTGCTGACCGGCTCGTAAACTTTCGTCGAATCCATGTGCTCCCGGTAATTTTCCTTCGTAATTGCCACATTGAGCGCATAGAAACAGCGAGTCTCTTTGTCGTAACGATACACATCATCGGAAAGAACATTGCCTTCTTCATCCGGCTTGCTGATGCCGGTGCTGATATCCACGCCATCCAACGAGTTACGCAGAACTCTGAGGGTCAGGTATGCCTGAACGTCGGCATGCTGACTAATGGTTCCGACATATCCGTCCGCAATTGCGGCAACGGCATCTGCATTCGCGTCATAACCAAAGGTCGGAACGCCTTTCTCCTTGCTCCATGCATTGAACATGGACATACCCATGCCGTCATTGTTTGAAGCGACCATATCAATTTGATCGCCGAAAGAAGCGCTCCAAGTAATAATGGCATTTCCTGCGGTAGCGGCATCCCACGTTGCTCCCGCAGAGTTCTTCATTTCCTGGGAAGCCAGTTCGCGGATTACGTAGGTCTCACCGTCTACCTTGATGGTGCCATCCTTTACAATATGCGAACTTCCGTCCGTATTGGTTCCGATCGGATCGGGATTGATGAGACCGTCCTTTTCTACACCGGTACCGAAAGCTTTGCGAACGCCCCTGGTACGAGCCAGCGAGTCATTGTGTCCGATATCACCGACGGCAAGTACATATCCGATAATTCCGTCTCCGTTCCGGTCTATATCCTTGGCGTGTTTTTTGATATAGTCTAACGCCATCTCGCCCTGTAGCTCCGCACCTTGATTGGCATCAAACCCTACGTAGTAGGTCTTGTCGTTAAAGTGTAGCGCGTGCATATCCAACTCTCCAGTTGTGCTGTTAGAAGGCTGTTTGTTAAACCACGCAATCGGCTTATCCTTATTCGCGACACCTCCGCCCGAGGCACTGCCTGCGGTCTGACTCTGGTCAGATGCCGCCTGCGTTGCCGACGAAGATCCTGTGGACGTTGACTTTCCGCACCCCACTAAACCGACCGTAACGATAGCTGCCGTCGCAATACTGATGATTCTCTTTGCCTTCATGTGTCTTTCCCTCCTTGAAAAAATAGTTTTTGAGCATTCCTTTTCATAGAAGAACCACATTCTCTCCCTCAGCACCGACTATCTTGCACCGGACTCAAGAAACAGTACCTCTTCCTCATCGAGTTTTCGCTTGAACGAATCGATATTCAGCTTCATCCTGGCCGGGCTCGTCGTAGATACAACCGCAAATACGTTCATTGCGTGAGAAAAGATGTAACTCATTGCTATCTCTGCGACGGAACACTTGCGCTTTTCCGCCAAAATTTGGCATCGTTCCAGACGTTCCATATTCACCGGGTACAAGTATCCCTTCTGCGCATAAGCATCCAGTACCAACTTGGCCTTTTCATAATCTCCGGCTTCAAACCTTCCCGAAAAAAAGCCTCGTCCTAAAGCAGAATATGCAAGCACCGGCATGTTCATTCGGGAATACCAATCTCGCGCCGCTTGGTTTCCTTGCCCGGAAATCGTGACACAGTTGCCTCCCCAAGGATCGTTTACCTGTTCCGCCAGCCCGAAATTCGGACTGGAAACGGCAAACGGACGCAGACCATGCTTTGCGGCATATGCATTCGCTTCTTGGATACGCTCTACGGTCCAGTTGGATACGCCGAAAGACTTGATGATACCTTCTCTCACAAAATCGTTAAAGGTCTCCAGAAACTCTGCTGTCGATGTGTTCGCGTCATCCCGGTGCAAAAGCAGAATATCCGCATACTCCGTCCCCAGTTCCCTCAAAGACTGTTTGAGCTCATCTGTCATTACGCCCCTGTCGATATGAACTGCGCCTGTCGGAGAGGCATTCCCACATTTTGTCAGGAGCACTATAGCCTCACGGTTCTTCCTATGTTTTACCCATCGTCCCAACACGCTTTCCGATAATCCATATCCTCTTGCCGAATCAAATGCATTGATACCCAAGGCATACATTTGATCCAGCAAAGCATCCGCCTCCTTTCCGTCCAGAAAAGGACTTATCGCCGTGCCAAGGAAAATACGGCTTACCTTCTTACTTAGTCCTCCTATTTCTCCATACGTCGCATCCTGCTCATCGGTATGTCTTTGCATACCCTTACCTTGCTTTATATTGTTATCGCTTGACATTATTCATCCCTTAGACGGATATGAACTTCGTACGCCTGTGACTGTCCCGGGCTTAAGAATTTAAGCATTCCCTCCTTACGCATCACATCTCGTCCGTCCGGATAACAGTTCCCACACTCCAGACCCAAGACATAATCACGCACTCCCATCATCTTCCACTCGACGAATCCGTCCAATTTTTCCGCATCGAAAGTAATTTCCAAGGAACATCCGAGTTTCGGCTGGTATATCTTTGCCCTTCCTTCTTTACCCGCAAATTTGTGGTAATAACAGCATTCTTCATACCCTGCGGTCGGTCTCTGCATGTGCATCCACTTTGCAAGCTCCGTTGCGGCATGCTCGTTTCTGGGCACGACTTCCGCAGAACGAATTTCTATCACGGAATCTTCATCCAACAGGGGATATCCCATATTCATGTGATATAGGATTTCATAAGGCTCGATTTTATCGCCTGTATTCACAATGGTATCCCGGATACAAAACTCATTCTGATCTGTGCTCACTTTAACTTCTCTCGTCAAACGCAACTTCCTGCCAAACAGAGTCTCGTCCTTCGTCTCGGAGTGCACCACCAAATCGGTACCGTTCTCTCTCTCTTCTATCGTCCAATAACTGTAGTCCGCCGGAAGATTGGCAATACTTCCATGCAACGGTAAAACCTCTCCCTGATCTGTATTCGGTGTACCGACATTATTAAGCCCGCAAGTGGTGAGAAACCCCGCCGTAAAACTGCTAAGCCAGTTGGTTCCCACACTGTCATAGTAGGCAGGCGCAACGTAGCCGGAAGGGGACAGATAGCTCATGTTCAAGCCCTTATAGCGAAGTCTCGTAATATCTCCATTCCGATCCGGTGAAACGGTAAGATCCAGTCCCTTTCCGTTGTGGATCTGATAAAGTCGCATCCCGTCTCCCTTACCGCCAATCAGTCTGAGTTCTTCCACCCCGTAAAGCTGGCTGTCATGACCTATATAAGAGTTCACACGCCACCTCCTACAAGCGGTCTTACCGCATCATAGAGCTTTGCATAGCGCTCAAATTTACCTCTGTACCATTCGTGCATTTCTTCATTCGGCTGATAGGTAATCGTCTCCTGTACCATATGTATTGCCGCATCTTTCAAGTCATGAAAGGCACCTATGGCAATTCCGGTCAACATAACGGCCCCCACGGTTCCCGCATCCACAGTCGACAATGCCGTAATGGGAATATTCAGGATATTTGCCTTCATCTGCATCCAAGTGCGAGATTTTGCTCCGCCTCCTGTCGCAGCCATTCTTTTGCAAACCACGCCGCTTTTTTTGAGAAGTTCGAAATTGACAAGCATCTCATACACCACGCCTTCCATGCAGCCCCGGTAAATATCGAAGACCTTGCTGTCCATGGTAAGTCCGAGGATGGCACCTTTTGAACCGGCATCCATGTACGGTGTTGCCGCTCCCGCAAAGTGAGGCAGTACCAGCAATTTACCGGGAACATCCCCTCTTGCTTCGATATACTGTTTCTCCAGGAGTTCATAAACCGAGATTTTTTCTGCTTCTGCCTGCTTTTTTTCTTTGTCGGCCAGCGTGTCGACACAATACTGAATCAGCGCTCCGCCCGTGTATGAATAGGCATAGGTAACATATTTCCCCGGAACAACGTAGGGTACCACTGCATAATTTCCCTCATACATCACATCCATGTCGGGCAGGCTGTCATATACCGGAACCATACATTCGACCGTACCCGCTCCGTCTGCGGCAACACTTCCGTCAAATACACCCGCTCCGATTGCAGCAGCCACTTGATCATGCGCTGCGTTCACAATCATCGTACCGGGCGTTAGCCCAAGTTCTTTTGCCGTCTCTTCCCTTACTGCACCGGCCGGAGTCCCTGTCGGCACAGGCTTTGACATTTTAGCCATATCAATCATGGCCTGATCAAAAATGACCTTGCTCCAACATAAATTGCGAATATCAAAAGCCTGCGTTCTGGATGCCAATGAGTAATCAATTTGCGCAACCCCCGTCAGATGATAAACCACAAAATCTTCCATCAAAAAAATGTGAGCTGCGCGATTATAAACTTCAGGCATGTTCTCTTTGACCCACATCATCTTTGATAAGGAGTAAGTGACATGAGGCTTGACTCCGGTTATCTTCTGCATTTGCCGACTTCCGAGTGCCTCAATCAGAGACTGATTCTGCTTGTCCCCTCTGGGATCGGTATATAACATCGCCTTATGTAGCGGAATTCCCTTTTCATCGGTCATGACAAAGGTTTCACCAAAGCTCGTAACTCCTATGCCGGCTATATCCGGAAACTGCTTCGCCATTTCAGCAATGGTTTCGAACACTGCCTTCCGTACCAGTTCTGCGTCAATTTCGTGCCCGTTGTCACTTCTACTCGCCGGATACTCGCGATAAGCTCGTCCCAAGTACTTTCCGACATCATCAAACACCGTACATTTGCATCCGGTCGTTCCTATATCAACCCCGGCAATCTTCATATTCACCTCACAGAAAGCTCAATTTCATTCGAGACTTTCGACCTCTGCTTTGTGCTTAGATTCTCACCCGTTTGCTGCTATACGCTTCCGAATCCCGCTCGGTACAACAGATTTTAGAAATCAGTAAGTCCCGTGATCTATATCTACCCATTCGTAATGAAGGTAATGAACAAACGCCTCGTGAAGTACTTCACGCATATGGCCTACGCCGACAGAAGTGTGGTGTTTAAATCCACCGTAAGCAAGCCTTTGCAGCTTGTCCTGTAAGTGGGGAATTTCACATACACCGGCACATCCAAAGAATTCCTCCGGTATTCTGTCTGCCGTGAATTCACCCTCGGAAGCATAGGCGATAATTTTTCCGTCCTTCGTCTGACAGTTGGAAATCGTTGTCGGGAACGCTTTGATTCGCCCTTCGTTCGTTCCCCAACCGCTGCCCGGATCCGTCTTATCAAACATCTTGTGATTGGTGACCTGCCCTTTTGCCGTCATCAAACTCTGCGCTACCGGTCCGCAATGGAAGAGAATTACCTTATCCGGATCATCTCCGTAATTGTTATTCCAATCCAAAACAGCTGTAGGTTGCTCGGCCGCCAGTGACATTGCTCTCATCATCAATGCCGAGCACATATCAATCTCGCAGGAAGCCACGATACCCTTATCATTTAAGTAAGACAGCAACACACAGGGACAGATGCGCAACACCTGTTCAAATTCGTTCCAACACCGAAGCGCAAGCGCATCCAGGCGGTATTTTGCGATGTAACGATCCAGAACCACGGCAGACTTCGCAAGATTCTTCTTATTTGCGTCGGGAACATTGCTGAAGTCCGTATAATTCTCCAACTCCCCAACCTTATTCTTGACATCGGGGTCGTTATCATCCAATTTTCCTACCTTGAAGAAAAACTCCGACAAATCGAAGGACTCGACATTGATTCCGTATTTTTGAAGCGTGATTTCGTCAAAACGTACTGTTTTGAAAGCCGTTGTTCTTGCGCCGATACATCCTATGTTGAATCGTTTCATGCCGTTCACGACACGACAGATGGCCGCAAAATCCTTGAGATTCTTTGCAAATGCATCCGACAGCGGATGAACGACGTGCGGCTGTAGGCAAGTGAAGGGAACACCGTACTGCGTAAACACATCTGTCACCGAAAATTTACCGCAATAGGCATCTCTTCTATGCGCAAAGTCCATTTTGTCCAATTCGTCCGGATAAGCCTGCATCAGAATGGGAACTCCGGCATCCTGCAACGCAGCAATCGCACCGTTTTCATCGGCAAAAATCGGCATTGAGAAAATAACGCCGTCAAACTGTCCCCGATGATTGTTCAACCATTCCGCATATAAGGCACCTTCTTCTCGGGTTTCGATTCCGCCGAACTTTGTTGCCTCCGGATCCATGGCGATATAATCATATCCGGCATTTTGGACCGCCTGAATCAGCTCCTCACGCGCAGCGTAAATCAGCTCTCCCGGCATGAATCCTCGATTACAAAAGGCGAGTGCAAATGTTATTTTCTTCTTGTCCATGACTATCCTCCTACTCTCTTGTCACCATGCGTCGAATCAGTAATCACAACTTTGAAATCGTGCCTGCCTGCCTTTACTCTTTCAATGCGAACATCCTGATTGCATGTCTGACATTTTCCTTCATTTCATCTCTCGCTGCCAAAAAGACGGAAGAATAGAACTGCGGTGCATCCGGCGCCAGACCATCGAGGTGTTTTTTTGCTCCCGATCCTCCGGCCTTGTCCATATAGGTGAAGTAATTGATTTTTCTGACGCCGGCCTGTATCACAGCGTGATAGTCATCTCGGCTCACTCCGCTGCCACCGTGCATCACCACCGGTACGTCATCGGTAGCTTTACGCACTTCACGAACAATTCCCAAGTCTAATTTAGGCTCTTTTAAGTAGATCCCGTGTGTCGTGCCAAACGAACACGCCAGAAGATCTATCCCCGTAGCGGAGACAAATTCCGCTGCCAAATCCGGATCTGTGTAGATCTTCGTTTCATCACAATCTCCGCTTCGATCATCGGCTCCCGACTCACGCCTCCCCATGGAGCCCAGTTCCGCCTCCACCGAAGCACCGTGCGCGCGTGCCATTTCTACGGCTTTCTTTGTGTTCGCTACATTTTCTTCATACGGCAATACGGATCCGTCATACATAATCCCCGTAAATCCAAGCTCGAGTGCTTTTTTCAAATACTCTAAATGTTCTCCGTGATCAAGGTGGACACAAACAGGAACAGTTGCTTGTCTTGCCGCTTTTAACATTGCCGGTCCGATGAGATCTAAAGATACCCATTCATCATGACACTCCGCAAACATCAAGATTACCGGTAAGTTCTCTTCTTCCGCAGCACCGATTACGGCGCCTAAGGAAGCAAGATTCGGCGTATTGAAACCGCCTATCGCTATCCCCTCTTTTTCTGCAATTCCCATCATATCTTTTAATGTTATTAACATTTAACCATCCTCCTTTCCGGTTTCCGTAAGCTTGTACTTGTATTCTACTGACTCAATCTCCGCTAATATATACAGAAGTGTACTAAAAACTTTGTTTTTGTTCGTCGCTATTGTATAATGCAAGAAATAACCAAAGGAGGATTTGAGGATGATTTCAACATTCGACCTGGTAAAACTCCATAGTTTGCTGAAAGATTTCTACACATTGACCAAAATCCGAACTTGTGTTTTTGATGAGAACTTTCATGAACTCGCCTCTTATCCGGAGTCGCTCCCTTCGTTTTGCCGGATTCTGCGCGCCACCCCGAACGGCTACAACGAATGCCGTGAGTGTGATGCCCGCTCCTGTGCTTATGCTGCCAGAACCAAAAGCACCTATACCTATCAATGTTATGCCGGCATGACAGAGAGCATTTCCCCGCTTGTCATCGGGAACTTGGTGGTAGGCTACCTACTTCTCGGCCATGTGTTCAGTTATCGGAACCGAGAGGACGGATGGGAAAAAATAAAAGAATACACGAAAAAATTGAACGTCGATTACACTGTCTTGAAAGGGGCTTGTTGGGAACGTCCTTTAACTTCCGAAGAATACATCAAGTCCGCAACCAAAATTCTCTCAGCGGTCGGCATTTATCTATGTATGGAACGTATGGTCTCTCTCCACCAAGAGAAACTTCCCGTCAGTTTAGACGCCTTCTTACAAGAACATTTCACAGAAAATCTTACGTCCTCTGAAATTGCTTCCCACTTCAAAATCGGAAGAACGCGACTCTACGAATTATGTAAACAGAATTACGGGCGGGGGCCGGCCAAACAGATTCAGCATATGCGCCTTGAAAAGGCTAAGTTGTTGCTGACAGAGAATTCCCGGCTCTCGATTTCAGAAATCGCCGACCGGTGCGGCTATCCCGATTACAACTATTTCATTACCGTATTCCACAAAGAAATCGGTATCTCGCCCGGAAAATACCGGGAACAGATTTCCCAGTCGCATTCTGCGGCCACACCGTAACTAACACTCTCATTTGATGAATGGCAAGCAAAAACAGCGGGCAGCTCGGAATTTCCGAACTGCCCGCTGTTTTTTATTTGTTTTGTATCGAAACGGCTGTTTACATCATGCCGCCCATGCCGCCTGCCGGCATTGCCGGTGCCGCCTGGGGCTCCTTGATGGTCGCAACTGCGGACTCGGTCGTGAGCAGGGTGCTCGCAACGCTTGTCGCGTTCTCGAGTGCCGTTCTGGTCACCTTTGCTGGATCCAGAATGCCCTCCTTGACCATGTCGACATAGACCTCATTGTAAGCGTCGAAGCCGATGCCCTTCTTGCTCTCCTTGACCTGGTTCACAATGACAGCGCCCTCAAGACCCGCGTTCTCCGCAATGTAGAAGAGCGGAGCCTCCAGTGCCTTCATGACAATCTTTGCGCCGGTCTTCTCATCGCCCTCGAGGCTGTCCACCAGCTTCTGTACTTCCTTCGATGCGTTGATATACGCCGTGCCGCCGCCTGCGACAATGCCCTCTTCGACTGCTGCTCTGGTCGCGTTGAGTGCATCCTCCATGCGGAGCTTTGCTTCCTTCATCTCGGTCTCAGTTGCCGCGCCGACGCGAATCACCGCGACACCGCCGGAGAGCTTTGCCAGGCGCTCCTGGAGCTTCTCCTTGTCGAACTCGGACGTGGTCTCTGCGAGCTGCGCCTTAATCTGCGCGGTTCTCGCGTCAATATCCGCCTTCTTGCCGAGGCCGTCCACAATCACGGTGTTCTCCTTCGTGACCTTGACCGACTTTGCACGGCCGAGCTGCGCCATTCTCGCATCCTTCAGTTCCAGGCCGAGCTGCTCGCTGATCACGGTACCGCCGGTCAGAACCGCGATATCCTGCAGCATTTCTTTTCTTCTGTCGCCGTAGCCCGGTGCCTTGACCGCAACCACGTTGAACGTGCCGCGAAGCTTGTTCACAATGAGGGTCGTGAGTGCCTCACCCTCGACATCCTCTGCGATAATCAGGAGCTTTGCACCGCTCTTTACAACTTCCTCGAGCAGCGGAAGCACTTCCTGAATGTTGGAAATCTTCTTGTCGGTAATCAGGATGTACGGATCCTCGAGGGTCGCCTCCATCTTCTCGACATCGTTTGCCATGTAAGCGGAGATATAGCCGCGGTCAAACTGCATGCCCTCGACCAGATCGAGCTCGGTCTTCATGGTCTTGGACTCTTCAATCGTGATGACACCGTTGTTCGTGACCTTCTCCATTGCGTCCGCGACCATCTCACCGACTTCGTCGTTCGAAGCGGAAATCGCAGCGACTCTCGCAATCTGCTTCTTACCGGAAATCGGCTGAGACATCTCCTTGATGGTCTCGACAGCCTTGTCGCAAGCCTTCTTCATGCCCTTCCGGAGCACAATCGGGTTGGAACCTGCCGCAATGTTCTTCACGCCCTCGTTGATCATCGCCTGCGCGAGAACGGTTGCGGTCGTCGTGCCGTCACCTGCGACATCATTGGTCTTCGTCGCAACTTCCTTGACGAGCTGTGCGCCCATGTTTGCGAACGCATCCTCCAGCTCAATCTCCTTTGCAATCGTCACACCGTCGTTCGTGATGAGCGGCGCACCGTAGGACTTGTCGAGAACCACATTTCTGCCCTTCGGTCCGATCGTGACGCGCACCGCGTTTGCAAGCTCATTGACACCCTGAATCAGCGCCTCTCTCGCCTCGACGCCAAACTTTACTTCCTTTGCCATAATTCCACTTTCCTCCTGTCCGCTCTCTTATTCCATCACCGCAAGGATATCGCTCTGCTTAATTACGACATACTTCACGCCGTCGAGCTCCACATCGGAACCCGCATATCTCGAGTACAGAACCTTGTCGCCTGCCTTGACCTGCATCTTGACTTCCTTGCCGTCCACAAGTCCGCCCGGACCCACTGCAATAATCTCGCCCTGACCCGGCTTCTCCTTGTCGCCCTGACCCGGCAACACGATTCCGGATGCGGTGGTCTCTTCCTCAACCATCTTCTTCAGCACGACACGGTCAAATAACGGTACCAGCTTCATAATACAATGCCTCCTTCACCAAACATGAACTGCATTTTGTTTTATCTTCTCAACAAGAGCAGTTATAACATTTGTTGTTAGCAGTGTCAAGGTTTGAGTGCTAACTTTTTTGATTTTGTTACAAGAAATAAAAAACGGCACCCTTTCGAGCGCCGCTTCCGCTTACGATTTGTCCGCGATCAGATATTCGATGCCGTCGACCACATCATTGGTCAGATAAATTTTGAGTTCGGTGTCCCCGAGCGTGTAATAGAGCACGCCCTCGTCCTCTTTGCAGCCCGTGCCGTACGCCTTCTCGACCGCCTCGCGCGTAGAACCGAGGCGTATGCCCTCCGGGGTGCTGACATTCTTATCGAGAATGCAGACCGACTGCACCTTCTGTGCGCCGTTGTTCTCGCTCAAAGTACAGAGTTCAAAGCCCTTGAAGCTGTAAATTCTCTCCTTGCCGTTGCCCTGCACCGCTTCCTGGACAATCATCTTATCCGCCTTGCCGAGTGCGTTGAGAATACCCTTGGCGCTCTGGCCGCAGGTAATCTTTGCGCCGCCGCTCTGGAAGGTATAGGCGCTCTTCTTGGCGCCGAGCGCCGCAAAGCTGCCGGCAAAAATCGCAGCGCTGATGACAACTGCCGTGATAACTTTTTTTCCCGCACCCATATTTCTCTTCATGCTCTTCCTCTCGACTCCGCTTATAATCTTTACAAATTTATTACATTTTACCCGAAGTGTAGAAAAAATGCAAGTATTCTATCAGTCGGAAATATCCGCATCGGCGGTAATATCCACGATATACCCCGGATAACGCGCCTCTATCTCTTGCTTCAACGCCTCCGCTGCCTCTTTCGGGCTCTTCGAGAAATCCACGACAATATCAAAACGCAGGTATTTTTTATCCAATTCGGCATAAAACCCGTGCAGCTGTAAAATCCACTCGTGCGAGAGCGCAAGTTTCTGCACTTCATTGCGCATTTCCGCCGCCGCATCGCCCTTGGTATTGTAAGCGTAAACACCGATGGAAACCATGATAACGCCCGTCGATAGGAACACCTTTTTCTGTAACTTTCTTGAGAGTGCATCCACCTCCTCTACCGTCATCGTATCCGGGAGTTCCAGATGCACTGTTCCGTAAAAGCGATCGGGACCGTAATCATTGAGAAACAGATCGTAGGCACCGATGACCTCTTTGTCCTCCGTGAGCAGCGCGCGAATCTTCTGTGTGAGCTTCGCATCCGCTCGCTTGCCGAGTATTTCATCGAGCGTGGATTGCATCATCTCATAGCCGGACTTCACAATGAAGACCGAGAGCAGCGCGCCGACATAGGCCTCGAGAGAAATCCCGGTGAACAGAAAAACCAAGGCCGAAACAAGTACCGAGCCGGAGAGCAAAGCGTCAAAGGATGCATCGGAACCGGAGGCAATCAGAGCCGCGGAATTCAGTTTCTCTCCCTGTCGCTTCACATAGCTGCCCATCGACAACTTTACAAGGACCGCAGCCGCAATGATGACGAGACTCAGCAGAGAATAGCTTGCCTTCTCCGGGTGTAGGATCTTCTTGACAGATTCCACCAGCGAGCTGAGACCCGCATAGAGCACCAGTGCAGAGACCAGAAGAGCACTTAAGTACTCAATACGTCCGTGGCCCATCGGATGTTCTTTGTCCGGCTGTTTTCCCGCGAGCTTGGTTCCGATAATCGTAATCACCGAGGAGAGGGCGTCGGTCAGATTATTGATCGCATCCAGGGTTACGGCGATGGAACCGGACGCGATACCAATGATCGCCTTCAGTGCGGCAAGAAACATGTTGGCGACGATACCGATGGCGGAAGTTCTAACGATGCCTCGATTTCTCTCCTCCAGCGACTGCTTTACACTTTCTTGTTTGACTTCGTTCACTTCTTTTCTCCTTGCGTTACCGGCTTGTTACAATGTGCCTTTTGTGTGCATCTTTCATACCCCTGCTTCCGCCTGTTCACACCGTTTTCGGAACAGGGATACCAGAGTGCTGCGTTTTGCAGGAATACAGCACTCGCCGAGCTGCCATATTCCCGATTTGTATGCCAATCGATAAAAGAGAGTCCGCTACGCAGTAGAGGGCTCTCTTCGCAAAACGACTGTTGAATTTTGACTCAGATAATCGCCGTAATCGCGGTAATCAATCCGAAAATGATGCCCGGCGCGTTCGCCATAGCCACCGGATAGTCTCTCTTCTTTTTAGAGAGCGCGTAAATAACCCATAGGGTACAGTTGATTGCTGCAACCAGCGGTTGAATCGGTGTGCCCTTCATTCCGTGCAGATTGTTCATAATCTGCGGAATGTAGGAGACATACATCATGACGGAGACACAGGTTGCAAACCATCCGAGTCCGGTCAGTGCTTTCTCTGACATAATATCCTTTCTCTGCCTGTGGCAGAAAACAACGCCAAACCGCGCGCAGCACAGTAACTTGTGCCTTAGATACTAACAGTTCTCACCGTTCTCCGTCAATTTCTCTATTTGACAAAATTATAACACCATTTCCGACTGTTTTTGACAAGGCGACAGCCGTACCTTATCTTTCGCCCCGGGCAACAGAGTGACTTAAAGCCTATCGCGGTATAGCCCCGGCACGAGTCGTCTTGGCGACGCGCATGGTTTTCCGGTTTATTTGCTCTCACTCCCAGCGTGTTTGATCCGCATGAACCTTGTAGCGGAGCGGCTCTCCCTCCATGGTAAAGCTGCCTTCAAACACATAGCTCGTAAAGAGCGTGTAGGGTTCGGTCTGCAATCTCATGAGCACAAAATCCACTTGCACCGCTTCCTTCACATCCGGCGCTTCGATGCCGAACAGTTCCGTAGGCGGCTGCCTCTGAAAGTCCTGCGCTGTCAGTTCCGCAAGCTTCCTTCCCTGCACGGCGACTTCCGAAAAGCCCTCGTCTTCGGGCGTAAAATAGCAGGAGACCAGCACGCAGTCTTTCAGCTTGGCCCGCAGCTTCCCGTCCGGTACCAGCCTGACCCTGCCGTAACGCTTTCCGTCCCGCTGAAGTTCCATGGTCAGCGCTTTATAATCATAGACTCCCTTGATCTCCGCGAATTCTACCTCCGTATCGGCGCCCTTTCCGTCGAGTGTAAAACCCGCGGCAAGTAAGTCCTTTCCGCGGCTTAGGCCGGGCGTCAGCGTGCTCCCCGCAATCTGTACCCGAAGCGGCGGCACCGGGACACCCGTTATGCTCACCGTGAGCATGAGAAGAAAAGCGGTAAAAAAGGCCGCGCCCCAGACCGCCATGGAGGCAGCATAATAGTGCCGAGCTTCCTCTCGATGAAACAGCCACCAAAGATTCTTTCCCTGTACCACGAGAATGCGTATCACAAGGACAAGGGCAAATTCCGCGCGCAGTGCAAAATAACCCGCCGCATAGAAATTGAGCCCGCTGTGATACTTGTAGGCGATGACCAGGATATTCCCGAGAAAAATGCCAAACAGAAATAATCTCGCCTCTCTGAGCGCCTCGGGCGTGGTCAAGTCCTCATAGTGATCCGGGCCGCGACCGTGCACTGCATGTCCGAGCTTATAAACCCAGTCCGGCACCTCTCTCTCCGCCCTGACGGCATTGCGAAGCGTAACATACACGACCGGCACCATGCAGGCAGATAGCAGCGTCATTCCCACAAACAGCAAAGCACCATAATAAAAGCCCATCGCAAAGCAACCTCGTTTTCTCAAATTCCGCAAAGGAACTGCGTCAACGAAATTATACCATGCGACAGGCCGTTTCAAAGACCGAGTGTCCGCTTATCTTCTCTTCTTTTTCTCTTTCGGCATTTCTGCCCTTTGAGAACTTCGCTTGTTTCGATGCGCTTATTTTTTTGCGCTTGCAAGCGCCTGCGCAATCAGCTGATTGAGGCGCTCCGCCTGCTTTTTCTCCGTGATTGCGCCGACGATAGGCTCCCCAACAATGTTCCCCTTTTGGTCTACGACATAGCTGGTCGGGAAGGAATAGATGCCCATTGCAAACTTGCCGGCCTCCCCCTTGGTGTCGAACCAGAGGTTCCGGTAACCGGCGCCCTTCTTCGCAAGCACATCCTTTGCCTCCGCAATCGCTGCCGCGTCGCCGTCCAGCGTAAAGCTGTTGATGCCGACCACAGCACCGCCTTTTTCCGCGAGTTGCTTGTTCAAGGTATCCAGTGCCGGGAGTTCTTCGACACAGGGTCTGCAGCTCGTAAACCAGAAGTTCACGACTGTCACGGTATTCCCGCCGAAGAGTTCGCTACTCTTTACTGTGTTTCCGTCCAGATCCTTGCCCTCAAACGCCGGGAAGCTGCCGAGGGAGCTCTCGGAGACAGGTTTTCCGTTTTCCGCCGGAACACCGGTATTGCCGCCATCCGGCTTCGCGCCGCTCTCCGGGTATTTCTGCTCCAGGATGGTAAGCTTTCCCTCAATCTTTTGAATCTTCTCCGCACCCTCGCGCAGGGTTTTCAGTTCCTCTTCGCTGAACTGCCCCTTTGCGTCCTCGATGGTCTTTAAGAGGAAATCCCCGTAGTTACTGCCGTCCTCAATCATCGTCGAACCCTTATCCGCCGCGAGAAATACTTTTTCCCAGAGCGCCCGATTCTCCGTGAGTACGGCGGTCTCTGCCTCCGTGAGCTTTTGGTGCAGCGCCATAGCTGTTTCGGTGTTATCGACCTCCAGGTTTAAGAGCGTATCGAGATCCGTGCTCGCCGTTCCGTCAAGACTGCCGCTCGCCGAGACAGCCGCGCTTGTTTCGGCCTTGCTTGTCCCCGCCGCCTTTGTCTCCTTGCCGCCGCAGGCAACCAGACTCCCCATGGTCAGTGCAAGAGCGATTCCGGTCAACAGTTTTGCTTTCTTCATTTTGCTTCCTCCCGATTGCGTTTTATCTTTTTGTTTTCTATCGTTTTTCCGGCACCGAAGCCGCAGCGGAAATGCACGGCCTTGGTCGGGCAGGCGTCAACACACATGCCGCAGCGTATGCATTCGCTGTGGTCCGGCGTCTTGGTCACATCGACATCCATCTTGCAGGCCCGCGCACATCTCCCGCAGGAAATGCAGCGGCTCTCATCCACCCGCATGCCGACCAGCGAGACCTTGTTCAGTAAGGCATAGAAAGCGCCGAGCGGGCATATCCACTTGCAGAAGGGGCGGTAGATGAAGACGCTCAGCAGGATAAAGCTAAGCAAAATGCCGAACTTCCAGGCAAAGAGTTTGCCGAGTGCCGCGCGTATCCCCGAGTTCACGACGGAGAGCGGTATCGCACCTTCCAAGACGCCCTGCGGGCAGAGGTACTTGCAGAAAAAGGGTTCTCCCATGCCGAGATCGTTGACTGCGAACGCGGGGAGAAGCACCACCATGAGAAGCAGTATCGCGTATTTGATGAAGGTTAAAGGGCGCAAGTTTTTGGTCGACAGCTTTTTCCCCGGCAACTTGTGAAGCAGCTCCTGGAACCAGCCGAAGGGGCAGAGAAAGCCACAGATAAAGCGCCCCAGAAGAACGCCGAAAAAGATCAGGATGCCTGTCACATAGTAGGAAAAGCTGAACTTGGAACCTCCGACAACCGCCTGAAACGCACCGATTGGGCAGGAACCCGAGGCCGCGGGGCAGGAATAGCAGTTGAGCCCGGGCGCGCAGGCCAGTTTTCCCTTCCCCTGGTAGATGCTCCCCTTTAAAAAATTCGGCAGATGTATGTTGGTGAGCAAGGCGGCCGCAGCCTGTATCCATTTTCTATCCAATGCCGACACACTCCAGACAGAGACGTATCGCCTTGCTCAGCACGGTATCCGCCTCCCCGCGCCAGGCACCGAAACCAATCATTGCGACCGAAGATACCAGTAAAAGCACTTGCAAAGCTGTTTTCTTTGAGAACTTCACCGCAATTCCTCCTTTCGTTTGTCCCCATTGTAGTGCAAGGCGTGTAAAATCTTTGTTAAGAGAAAACTTAACAAAGATTTTATGTCGGCTTGTGATACAACTTAAGAAGACTTCTATTGAATCTAAATCCTTGAATCTGAATCCTTGAATTCGAAGCTATCCATGCGGAAGGAGGGTTTCTTATGCATATCTTAGTCGTTGAGGATGAGCGCTCGCTCTGTGAGACCATAGTCCAAAGTCTTCGCCGCCTTGCCTACAGCGTTGACTTTTGTTTCGACGGGGACGAAGCACTTGCACTCCTAGAAAGTGAGCGCTTTGATCTCATTGTCCTCGACCTAAACTTACCGGGCGCGGACGGCATGACCGTGCTTCGCAGCCTGCGCGCGCGCGACCGGGACACGCGCGTCCTGATTCTCTCCGCGCGAAGCGAAGTCACGGACAAGGTTGCCGGACTCGATGCCGGCGCAAATGACTACCTTGCGAAGCCCTTTCACCTCGCCGAACTTGAGGCCAGAATACGGAGCCTTACCTTACGCCAATTTACGCAACATGAACTGCTGCTAAGCTTGGGAAGACTCTCCTTTGATACAAAGGCGAGAAGAGTCAGCGCGGACGGGCAGCCTCTCCCGCTCACCAAAAAGGAGCTCGGTATCCTCGAGTATCTGCTGCTCCATCGCGGACGTCCGGTCAGCCAGGAGGAATTATTGGACCATGTCTGGGACTGCAATGCGGATCGTTTTAGCAACTCAATCCGCGTCCACCTCTCAACCCTCCGCAAAAAACTGCGCGCCGCGCTCGGCTACGATCCGATTATCAATCGCATCGGCGAGGGCTATGTACTCAGGGAGGCCGGACAATGAAACAACTCTCTTTGCAGTGGCGCATCACCCTGATGACGGCCGTACTCATTGCCGCCGCCTGCATCAGCATGAGTCTTTTGCTCGGCTATTCCGGACGACATTATATGGACAGCATAGGCAGCTCAATATCCGCTTACAGTGAGCCCGCCCCGCATTCGGTCACAAGCGGAAAAGCGAACACACTCCCGTCCGCAGAGGCCCTCGCACCGAACTCTGATTTGGTCATTGTAATTGACGGCGCGCAGGCCGCTTTTACCGCGAGCAACTGGCTCATCACCGCTGCGGTAACGCTCTTAAGTGCGGCGCTCGCCTATTTTGTGAGCGGACAGGCGCTGCGTCCTTTGCATCGCTTTGCCAACCGCCTCGAGGAAATTGAGCCGAACAACCTCAGCGAGATGAAGTTACCCGCCCAAGTCCTGCCGGAGTTTCGCCGCTCCCGCGATGCTTTTAACCGCATGCTGGACCGTCTGGACGAGGGCTTTTGCGCCCAGAAACAGTTCACCGGCAATGCGGCCCACGAACTCAGGACACCGCTCGCCCTCATGCAGGCAAAGCTCGAGCTTTTTTCCGCCGAGCACCCGAACGCGGATGATGAAACCAAGGACTTCCTCTGCCTCCTCGCGGAACAGACCGAGCGCATGGCGGAAATGAGTAAGACTCTCCTGGAACTCAGTGAGCTCCGCTCCGTTCCCTGTGAGGACAGGATAGAACTGGAACCCCTGATGGAGGAACTTTGCACCGACCTCACGCCGCTCGCCGAACAACAGAACATTGAACTAAACTACGAAGGGAATGCCATGCTGATCGGCAGTGACACCCTGATTTACCGCCTGCTCTTTAATCTCAGCGAAAATGCGATACGCTATAACCGCCCGAACGGCTGGGTAAAGCTCTCGGTCACCGAGGGCGAAAACGGAATCGAAATTCGCGTATCAGACAGCGGCACAGGGATACCGGCGCAGTTTTGCGAGAGCATTTTTCAGCCTTTTTTCCGCGTGGACAAATCGCGGAGCCGTCAGTACGGCGGCGCGGGGCTCGGCCTTGCCCTCGTTAGGGAGATTGTCTCACTCCACGACGCAGAGATTTGGATTGAGGAAAGCAGCGACAAGGGTACTACTATGGCAATCCGGTTTCCCAAGATGCGAAACGCGAATCTTGGGAACATGCGATAAAGGAGAATAAGAAGCTTACTGCAAAGAAGGTAGCTCGCAGCCCTCATGACCTTTTCCTCCTAACATACTGTTCCACCCTTTATCTTGGTTTCAAAGAAGATAAACTCCCCGCAACGCGGAGGCTGCCTACTTCTATCGTCCTATGACTCAAACATTTCGACTGTTTGCCGAATGAAAGGAAAAAGAAATCCCTGAAGTACTTGCGCATACAAGCACTTCAGGGATTTTTTTGTGTTTTTCAACACAATATTTCATTGCATCTTCTTCAACATGAGGCTGCGGTGCAGGCATGCCCCAACCCTCTCCTCTGTATTCACTTCAGCGCCAGCAAGGCGGCAACTCCTGCTTCTCCATCCGCACAGGCTCGGGGTAGCTTACGCCGAAGAGTTCAATCTCTGCCCGCTCGATAATTTGGGGCTCGGCGGGCTCCAGAATCTTCTTATTGCTGCCCGGGTAGTTAATCTCCCTGGTCGGAAGCTCCGAAATCCGAAGGATTTCATCCATCCCCTCTATCACTTCGCCAAGCACCGGATATATGCCTCGAAACTCCGGAAACTCTTTGAGCGGGAAGAATATTTCCGAACTCGCAAGTCCCGCTTCCTCGTAGCCTCCCATGCAGATAACGCCGGGGCGCGGGGTCAGGGGCTCGATTTTTGGGTGAAGTTGATACTCGTCCGGAATCAGATAGCGGCACTCCTCGTGTCCGTATGCATTGTAGCTCAAGTCCACCCACTTGCCCGGCGCAATGCGCTGAATCGCATGGTGATCCATCCAGCCGTGAGAGGCCACATAGATCAGACTGTTGACCGCATTCGGCGCAACTTCCGGCCAAAGTTCTATGACAATCTTCGCCCCGCTCTTAAGATGCAGCTTGAGGTAAGGCTTTAAAAAAGGTTTGGGTTCCATGTCTGCGTCTCCTCTCAGTCTTTGCTGCGATTTGGACCTATCTCATTCAGATACTATCATAGCACAGCCTCCCTGCGACTGCTTTTGCCAAAAAAATCCGGCGCACCCCTTTTGCCGGGTGGCCGGATTCATGTTACTGCTGTCTTTCGTCGATCACATCCAGCTCATGTGAATAGTGGTTCAAGAGCTCAACGCCGTCCTCGGTCACCATCACGAGGTCTTCGACGCGAACCCCCGTGTCTCCGACCAGATAGATGCCCGGCTCAATCGAGAAAATCATGCCGGGCTCCACCTTCCAGTCGAAGGCCGAGGAGACATCGCCGAACTCGTGGTCCTTTAAACCGATGAAGTGCCCGAGGCGATGGTTAAACTGCGGACCGTACCCCTTTTCCGTAATCAGGTCGCGCGCTGCCTTGTCGATGTCGCAAAGTCTCACGCCGGGGCGGATGACGGCGGTCGCCGCTTCATTCGCCGCGCGCGTAATCTCATAGACCTCGCGGCAGTGCTCACTCACGCTCTTATAATAAAAGGTGCGGGTCATGTCCGAGCAATAGTGATCCTTCACACAGCCCACGTCAAAAAGCACGCAATCACCCTCCTTCAACACCGTGTCATCCGGCTCGTGGTGCGGGTCGGCGGCATTGGCCCCGAAAGCGACAAGCGGCGTAAAGGAAAAGCCCTCGGCGCCGAGATCCTGATAAATCTGCAACATCTGATCCGCAATCTCCCGCTCGGTCACACCCTCGTGCACGAGAGAGCGGAACTTTGCCATGGCTGCGTCGTTGACGGCCGAGGCGCGGCGCATCTTCTCCTGCTCCTCCGCGTCCTTCACGCCGCGGGTCTTATCGACCGCAAGAGAGCTGTTCACAAAGCCGGCCGCCGCCTTTTTCTCCATGAGCGGCAGCAGGAAGCGCGCCGTGAGCTCCTTGTCTACGCCGAGGACAGCGTCCCGCATGAGATACGGTGCAACCACCTCTGCGACCGGATCGGTATCGGAGAACCAGACTTCCTGAACGCCGCTGTTCTCGGGCGCATAGAAAAGCTTGTTGAGAAAGAGGACATGCTGTCCGTCCTTCCGAAGCAGAAGTCCGAAGAAACGCTCGTACGGATCGTTTGAATACTCCGTCAGATAGTAAATCGACAGCGGATCTACAATTAACATCTGGGAAAGTCCCTGCTCCTCCAGTGCTTTCAGAATCCGCTCGACACGCTGCTCTTTCATACCGAATACCCTTTCAGCCGCTTTTCGCGGCTGCCTTTCTGACACACGTTTGTCCTGTCACTTGCCTGCCTGTTTCCCTTAGTCGCCGAGCACGTTCCGAATGGCGCGCGGGGTACGGTAGTTCCAGGTTGAAATCTTGATGCCGGAGCGACGGCTCGCCGCGTTGACAATCTGACCGTTGCCGATGTAAATGCCGACATGGTTAATCGTGCCGCGCGAGTTCGAGTAAAAGATCAGATCGCCCGGCCGCATCTCGTCCTGCGTAACCTTCTTGCCCATCTGCGCCTGGGAGCCCGAGTAATGCGGGAGCGAGACCCCGTAGTGTTCCATGACCTTCATCGTAAAGCCCGAACAATCGCAGCCGTGCTCGAGGCTCGTGCCGCCCCAGACATAGGGATTGCCGAGATACTGGAGCGCAAAGTTCACAATCTGTTGCCGTCTCGAGAGCGACGCGTGCTCCGCCTCTTCCTGCGGGCTGAAATGAATCGCCTCATTCAGCGCATAGCGCACATCGACGTATTCGCTCTTCACGAAGACATCGTCGCCCTCCTCGAGTTCCAGCTTGACCCAGCCGTCCAGCTGTTCCACAACCGGATAGCGCTCGCTGTTGTTGATCTGCGTCCAGATGGCACTGTCCTCCTTCGGCTCGGAGCGCGCATTCAGAACATCCGTGTTCACAATCGCCATCAGCGAGGCGCTCTTCATCGCCTCTTCCTTGGCCTGCTCGCCGGTTGCGATGTACTCTGCCTTGACATAGCCGGTGATGCCGCCGGACTTGATTTTCATCCAGCCGTTTGCGTTCTCAAGGACATCGCAGCCCGCCTTCGAGGTAAGCTTGCCGATAATCTTGCCGTCTTCCTTCGGTTCCTCGCGGATATTTAAGTAACCCGTCACCTCGGAGACACCGAGATTGTCATACATATTGAGAACCATTGCGCGGAGATCCTGCTTCCTGGCCTCGTTCAGACAGTCCCGAATTTCCACATAGTCCGCGCTGATGTAGCCGGAGCGCGTCTTCACGAAACCGTTCTCCTCGCCGAGCACCTCATAGCGCTCGTACTGCAACGCCGTTCCGACGCTGTCCGCGTCCTTGCTCGGCGCGGAGCGTATGTTCAGCTTGTCGGCTTTCACAATCGCGCGCCGCTTCACATTTTGCAGCGCGAGAGTCTTTGCCTCTTCGCCGGTCTTCACATAGTCGCTGTGCACATAGCCCTCAAAACCGCCCGAGGAGATATGATACCAGCCGTCCGCCGTCTTATCGAGAATCTCGCAGGCAGAGCCGCCGTAGAGCTTTCCGTTGATCTCACTGTTCTGAGATCCCTCTTTGTGCATGTTGAGGTAGCCCTCGACATTGACGATGCCCAGATTATGATAGCCGTCCACAACGGTGCGCGCATTGGCCTCCAGTTCTGCGGCGCGCGACTCTTCCGGCGAGAGCGTCGCCTCAATGCTCTCGACGGCTGCCGTCGACGCGCGCGCCGCATTCTGCGCGGTACTTCTGTTCCGGGCACCTTTGCCCGATCGTCCCTGCACAAAAAAGACGGTTCCGAAGACCAAAAGAACAGCGCCGAGACCCGCCGCTGTCTTTTGCGCGGTGGTCGCCGCGCGCCGTCTTCTTCGCTTTTGCGGCGTCAGTCCACCGCCCAGATTCTTTCTCGGATCATTGTTCATAGCGCTTCCCTCCAGACGAAAGCGCCTATATTATACCTTGACGCACTTGTCCTGTCTGTAAAAAAACTGTGAATTGGCGTTAGGCCTCAAGGAGTCCCCGCAGTCTGAGATAGGTCTTCACCAGCTCCGTCGTCTCCGGAATCGTGAGATGGGTCGTGTTGAGCGGTAAATCGTAGAGCATCGGATCGCCCCAGGTGTTACCTGTGAAGTAGCGGCAGTACTCCCGGCGCTGGCGATTGATCTTCTGGATACGCGCCATTGCCTCGTTGGCGTCCACACCGTCCACCTCCATGACGCGCCGCATCTTATTTGCCATATCACAGTAAACAAAAAGACTCACAAAGTCCCCGAACTCCGTCGCATCGAGCACAAAGTCCGCACTCCGGCCGATGAAGATACAGGACCCCTTGTCTGCCATCTCGCGTATGGTCTCCGCCTCAAAGCGAAACAGATTGTCGGGGTGGGTGATATTGCCCGCGAGGCGCGGCTTTCCGACCACATCCCGCGCCTGTCCGAAGAGACGCTTCCCGGGCTTTTCGTCGTGGAGGCGAAAATACTTCTCACCGACCGCCGCATGTTCGGATGCCGCGCGGATAATTTCGTCGTCATAGTAGGGAATGCCGAGTTCCTCCGAAAGTACCTTGCCGAGCAGACGTCCGCCGCTCCCGTACTCCCGCTCAATCGTGATGACAAGATGGTGTTTCATGGTCGTGTCCTCCTGCTTATTATTCGCTTAGATGCCGTTTCCGTTCCGATAAAACCAGTGCTTTGCAATCTCGGCTGTCACCATATAGCATACCACAACCAGCCCCAGTGCCGCGAGCAGAGAACCCGGCAGCGGCACGAGCCCGAGCAGCGCGCCGAGCGGCGTGTAGGGCAGGGCAATCGCCGCGAGAATTGAGAGAATGGTCGCAAAGCAGAGTCCTTTGCCTACACGGCTCTTGAAGAAAGGCTTCGCCGTCCGGATCACCAGAACCACGAGCGCCGCCGAAACGACAGACTCGACAAACCAGCCGCTCCGGAAAAGCCCTGCGTCCGCGTGGAAAACGCGAAGCAGTACATAGAAGGTCAGATAGTCAAACGAAGAACTGATGAGGCCGAAGAGCAGCATAAAGCGGCGTATCATGCGGAAGTCCCAGCGTATCGGGTGGCTGACCCACTCGGCATCCACGACATCGTCCGCAATCTGCACCTCGGGCATATCGGTCAGCACGTTCGTGCTGAGAATCTGCTTCGGCAAAAGCGGCAGGAAGGGCAGAATCAGCGAGATGCCCGCCATGCTGAACATATTGCCGAAGTTTGCGCTCGTCGTCATGAAGATGTATTTCAGGGTGTTCGCGAAGGTCTTTCTGCCCTCGCGGATGCCGGCGAGCAACACGCCGAGATCCTGTTCGAGCAGCACAATCGAGGCCGCGCTCTTTGCGATGTCGCTCGCGCTCTCCACCGAGATGCCGACATCCGCCGCGTGCAGAGCCGGCGCATCGTTGATGCCGTCACCCATATAGCCGACGACCGCACCGGCGTCTTTCAGCGCAAGGATAATGGCCTCCTTCTGCCCGGGATCCACCTCCGCAAAGAGTTCGGCCTCGCGGACCCGCGCCTTTAATTCCTCCTTCGAGAGAGAAGCGATTTCGCCGCCCGTCATAATGTGTTTCACATCCATGTCGAGCTGTCCCGCAATGTTTGCCGCAATCAGCGCATTGTCACCCGTGATGATTTTGAGGCTCACGCCCTCGCGCCGGATGGCCGCCACCGTATTTTGCACATTGTCCTTCAAGGGATCGAGAAAGAGCAGCATGCCCTGAAATATGAGTCCCTGATCCTTGGCTGCCGCGGCATCTTCGTCCGCGGAGAGCGTGCGGGTCGCGACACCGATTGCGCGGTAACCGAGCCCCGCATAATGCGCATACTGGGTCTCGATGTCATTCTTCATCTCATCGAGCGGGACTTCCTGCCCTTCGACATTCACGACCGAGACCGAACGCGCGAGAATCTCCTCGAGCGCCCCCTTCGTAATCATGACGCGCGCACCGTGAAACAGCGAGTTTTCCGGCGTGTCTGCCGTGACAGTCAGGCAGCGGCTCTCAAAACTGTAGGGAATTTCCGCGACTTTCCGGTAGCCGTCAATGGGGCGCTCCCGGCTGGTCAGCGCGTCGTCGAGCGGATTCCGGTAGCCCTCCTGCAATTTCGCATTTAAATAGGCCGCGAGCAACAGGCGCTCTCTGGCAACCGCGAGCATCTCCGGCAACGCCGTTCCCTCCGAAATTTCATCCTGCAAACCCTCACCCGCCGTGACCGCGCCGGAGAGCGCAGCCTCGCCCCGCGTAATCGTGCCCGTCTTGTCGGAGCAGAGAACATCCATGCTGCCGAAGTTCTCGATTGCGTTGAGCTTCCGGACAATGACCTTCTGCTCTGCCATCCGCTTTGCGCCTTTTGCGAGGTTAATGCTGATAATCGCCGGCAAAAGCTGCGGCGTCAAGCCGACCGAGAGGGCCAGCGCGAACATAAAGGAGTCAAAAACCGGCTTCTTCATCAGGACATTGAAGAAGAAAATACCTGCGAGCATCACTGCCGTGATGCGAATCAGAAACGCGCCGAATTTCTGCACGCCGCGTTCAAAGTCGGTCGGTGCTTCTTTTCCCTGCACGCTCTTTGAAATCTTTCCGAACTCGCTCTCCGGCGCCGTGTGCACGACGACCGCCCGCCCCGAACCGGTCTTAATGCCTGTCCCCATGTAGAGGCAGTTGCTGCGCTTCGCGAGCACAGTCCCGGCGTCGAGCGCACCGGCGTGCTTCTCCGCCGGAAAAGTCTCGCCGGTCAGAGCGCTCTCATTTGCCGTGAGACTGCTCGCCGACAGGAGATAGCAGTCCGCCGGAACGAGGTCACCGACCCGGAGCACTATCACATCGCCGCGGACGAGATTCTCCGCAGAGATTTCCTGTTCTCTGCCGTCCCGACACACGGTCACCTTGTCGCCGACCACTTTGAGGAGTTCTTCGACCGCGACGCCCGCGCGGTACTCCTGGAAAAAGCTGAGCACCGCCGAAAAAAGCACAATCGCAAAGATAATCAGGGCATCCGTCGTATCCTGCATCAAAAACGAAATCGCGGTTGCAAAGAGCAGGAGCAGCGTGACCGGGCTTTCAAACTGCCTGAGGAATACCCGGAACGCACTGTCGCCGTTCCCCTTGGTCAGGCGGTTTTTGCCGTCGGTCCCGAGCCTTTTTTCCGCTTCCGCCGACGAGAGTCCCGACGCAGCGGTCGAGAGTCCCGCGAGCACTTCATCTGCCTGCAAACTCCAAAATTCAGCTTTCATCCTAACGCCTTTCTATGTTTGTACTGCCGAAAACAACTTTCCCGCTTCGTCAGAACAGAACCATCAGAATCGGCACCGTGATAAAGATGCCGATGGTCGACAGTACCGAGCCGACGGCCGCGTACTGCTCGTCCGCACCGTAAGCGCCCGCCATGACCGTAATCTGCGAGACCGAGGGCAATGCCGCCTCAATCAAGAAGACTTTCTGCGGAAGCCCCGTCACGCCGAGTACCCGGGTCACGAGAATCGAGACCAGCGGCGCAAAGAGTAAGCGGAGCACCAGCATGGCCGGTATGCCGCGCTCTAAACGCAAGCTCTTTTTCCCGAGCTCGTAAATCACAAAGCCGCAGTAAAACAGCGCGAGCGGGGTCACGGTCGCACTCACATAGTTCATGAAACTCATCGCGATGCGCGGCAGGCGGATGTCCAGGAATAGCAGCACATAGGCCGCAATGATACCGAGAATCGGCGGCTTCGTAACCAGCGAAACCAGCAGATTCTGTTTCTTTCCCGTCTGTTCCTCGACCTCGCCCGAGCGCTCCACCAGCATCAACGCAACCGTCTGGGTGAAGACCGTCGAACACATGTAGTAAATCATCACATAGGGCAGACTGACATCGCCGAACAGTTCCTGCGCCATGGGAAGACCGATGAAAAGCGTGTTTGAGAGAAACGCAAGCGCCACAAAGACGCCGCTCCGCCGCTTCGGCAGTTTCAGCATCTTTGCGACCAGAATCGAGACCGCGAGACAAATCAGTATCGTGATCAGCGGCACCAGCAGGAGCTGCCCCATCTCGAGCATATCCGAGCGCTTCAGATTCTTCTGGATGCCGACAATCGTATTCAGCGGCACCGCAATGTTGATGACATAGCGGCTAACGAACTTTTTCTCAGTCGCCGTCATAAACTTAAGCTTTCCCAGCAAAATTCCCACGGCCATCAGACTGAAAATCACAAACACCGCCGACACTGCGTTTAAAAATTCTCCCAAACAAACCTTCCTTCCTTCACCATGACAAAGGGGGAGAGGTTCTTTTCCTCCTCTCCCCCTTCTGAAACGCAAACTGTCTTATTCCTCATCCCAGCTGTGGAACACGGCCTGGACATCATCGTCCTCGTCGAGCAGATCCAGAATGCGCTGCATCTTCTTCTGATCCTCTTCGCTCTTTAAGCTGACCCAGTTCTGCGGAATCATCTTGACATCCGCCTCGAGCATCGGAATGCCCTTCTGCTCGAACGCCTCGCGCACCGCCGAGAACTGCTCCGGATCCGTGAGCACCTCGTAGCTGTCCTCACTGTCCGCAAAATCCTCCGCGCCCGCATCGAGCGCGAACATCATGAGCTCATCCGCATCCATGTCGCACTCTTCCTTGTCAATGATAATCTGACCCTTGCGGTCAAACATGAAGGAGACGCAGCCCGGCGTACCGACATTGCCGCCGCCCTTCGAGAACGCCGCGCGCACATTTGCCGCCGTGCGGTTCTTGTTATCCGTCAGGGTCTCAACGATAATTGCGACACCGGACGGGCCGTAGCCCTCGTAGACATTCTGCTCGTAGTTCACGCTGTCCAGACCGCCCGCTGCCTTCTTGATACCGTTGTTGATCGTATCGTTCGGGACATTGTTTGCCTTCGCCTTCGCGATGACGTCCCGGAGCTTCGAGTTGTTGGCGGGATCGGGACCGCCCTCTTTGACTGCGACAGCAATCTCTCTGCCGATCACGGTGAAAATCTTGCCCTTTGCGGCGTCGTTTTTCTCTTTTTTGTGCTTGATATTCGCAAACTTGGAATGTCCTGACATGCCAAAAACTCCTTTGTCTTAATCTTCTGTGCGGCGCTTTGCCGTCGTTTCCGTCCCATACTAACACGCGAAAAAACGCGCGTCAACCGACGCGCGCTTTCACACTCTGTTCCGAATCAAAAAGTCTGTTGCGTGAACGGAGACTCCGGTCCGCCGACGCGCTTGCCTGTATCCTCGTCAAAGCTGCCGTCCTTGCCGTGGTTGCGGGCAGCTTCTCTCGGACGGTAGGTCTTGTCGTTTGCCGTGCGCACAGCCTCTCTCGTCGCTGCCGTCGAATAGACGCGGCGAATCTGACCGTAGGTAATCCACTGACCGTCCGCATTGACCTGGTAACCGTCCGGCGTCGTGGTGTCCGTGAGCAGCCAGCCGTCCTTGTCGAAGTAGTAGCACTCCGCAATGCCGTCTTTGTTGCCATCCAGCCAGACCCAGGTGTTCGACGGATACTGTCCGTCACCGTAGTCATACCACCAGGCATCCGGGCGGCTCTCGCCCTGTCTCCAGGTGCCCGCAAATGATGTAAAACCGAGCGCAAGTGTGAGCGCCACCGACGCCACAACCAACTTTGCAATCTTCATGCCTGCTTCCCCCTTTACTGTCGGACTTTCTTGTCTCTATCATAGCGACAACTTAAATTTCTGTAAAGAGATTCCGCGCCGGAATGCAAAGCCGACTGAAAATTGTAAGGTTTAGTCCTCCTGCCACTCGACTTTGACTGTCTTAATCATCCTATTTTCCGCCTTCAGGATCTGGAACAGGTAACCGTGCGCCTGTATGCTGGCTCTCTCATTGTCCTCCGGGAAATGGTCGAGCTTCGCAATCAGGAAACCGTTCAGCGTGTCGAAGTCCTCAAGCTCCTCCTCGGTAAACGGAATACCGCTCGCCTCCTCGGCGTCCGAAAGACGCGTGAAGCCGTGCATAATCCAGCTGCCGTCCGGCAACGCGCGAATTTCCTCTTCGTCGCGGTCGTACTCGTCCGCAATGTTGCCGACAATCTCCTCGAGAATGTCCTCCATACTGACCACGCCGTCCGTCTGGCCGTACTCATCGACGACAATCACCATCTGCAGTTTCCGGTACTGCATCTCGCGAAACAGCACATCGACCGCGCGCGTGTCCGGCACAAAGTGAGCGTCACGAAGCAGCCCCGGAAGCTCCGAAAGCTTTTTGTCGCAGCGCGACAGTGTCTGCGCAAAGCTGATGGCGTCGCGCAGATGCAGGATGCCGATGATGTGGTCAATGTCTTCCCTGTAGACCGGGAAGCGCGAGTGGACATTTTCCTGCAACAGAAAAGCGACCGCATCCGAAAGTTTCATCTCGGCGTCCAGCGCAATGACACGCTTCCGCTGTGTCATAATATCTTCGGCCGTCTTATCGTTCAGGCGAAAGATGTTGGTGATCATCTTGGCCTCATCCGACTCGACGACGCCCTGCTCATGGCCTTCGTTGACCATGGACATGATGTCCTCTTCCGTGACATTTTCTCCGTTCTTCTCGGGATTAATGCCGCATAGCCTCAGCACCACATTTGCCAGATTTCGCACAATCCATTCCGGGACGAAGAGCACTGCCATAAAGATGTGCACCAGCCTGAGCGCTCTTCTCGCTGTCTTTTCCGGATCTCGCTCGGCGAGCCGCTTCGGCAGCACTGTGCCGAAGGCCGCAAAGAGTATGGTTGCAAGCCCGTAGACCAGCACAGCCGACACAACCCGCGCCGCGGACAGGCCGTGCCAAAAAGCCGCCTTCGCAAGCAGTGCGGTGAGCGGAAGGAGACAGAGACCTCCGACCAGAAAGCCGAGGAGCACCGTGAGCAGCTGAAGACTGCGCACAAACCTGCCCGGGCGCTCTTTCTGCCGGAGCAGCTCCCCGGCGCGCTTGTCGCCCTCCTCGAGGGCCGCCGCGAGTTCCTTCTCGCTCAGATTCTGCAGGGCCGCGCCAAACGAAAAGCCCGCATTACAAAGCAACAGTGCCAGCAAAAAGCCGATCAGACTCGGCAGTAAACTGTCCAAAAAAACTCCTCTCTCCGCCTCAGCAATATATGCGGGGCACTCTTCGGTTCAGACAACACAGAAACTCATAGGGAAAACGCCCGGATTTCTCCGCCAGTTCTTCGAGTGTGATGCACTCGCTCCCGTCTGCGCCGAGCAAGGTAACCGGCGATCCCGGCGCGGCCTCTCTCACCTCGCTCACATCGACCATAAGCTGATCCATGCAGACCCGCCCCAGAATGCGACAGCGCTTGCCGTGAATCAAAACTTCGCCCTTGTTGCTGAGCGAGCGCGGGTAGCCGTCGCCGTAACCGACCGGCACCGTCGCCACCCGTCTCGCGGACGCCGCGACATAGGTGCCGCCGTAACTGATTGCCTCTCCGGCAGGCACTTCTTTCACATAGGTCACCGTGCTGTGCAGCGAAAGCGCCGGTTCAAGGCGCACCGTGTGCGCCATTTCCTCCGCGGGATAGATGCCGTAGAGCGCAATGCCGGCCCGCACCATGTCAAAGTCCGTCCCGTGCAGGTTCAGAATGCCTGCGGAATTCGCGACATGGCAAATCCGAGCGGTTAAGCCCTTTGCGGCGAGCGCTGTCTTAAAGTTCCGGAAGCGCGCCGTCTGGCGCTCCGTGGTCTCGAGATCCCACTCATCCGCGCGGTAAAAATGTGTGAACATCCCCTCAAAGTCGAGCATCGGATAGGCCGCAATCTTCTCGGCGAGCGCAACCCCTGTCTCGTCCGCTCTGAGCCCGATGCGGTTCATGCCCGTATCGACGGCGAGGTGAAACGGCGCCCGGATACCGAGCGCAACCGCTGCGGCCGAGAGCGCCGCGGCCTGTTCTTCGGTAAAGATCGACGGACGGATTCCGGCGCGAATCAGCGCCGCATAATCGTCGCCCGGCACGGGGCCGAGAATCAGAATCGGCTTTTCGATTCCCTTTTTCCGCAGCTCCAAGGCCTCCTCTGCCGCCGCAACACAGTAAAACGCGACATAGGGCGCAATCACCTCACAGACGGAAGCCGCGCCGTGCCCGTAGCCGTCGGCCTTCACGACACCGGCCATTTTGACGCCTGCAGGCAGAGAAGCCTGCATGGCCTCCATGTTGTGACAGAGCGCCGCTTTGCTGATTTTGGCATAGACGCGGCACTTTTCTCTCTCTTCCTGCTGCACTTCCGTTCACTCCTCTCCCATATCTTCCGGTTCAATGGTCTGCGCGGACCGCATCACCGTCGGAACCGCATCGGCAATGTCCCGCGCGAGAATACCGTGCAGCGAGAACTTGCCCGCCGCGACCTGTCCGGCGAGCCCGTGCAGGTAAGAACCGTAGGCCGCCGCTGCACCGGGCTCCATGCCGAGGCAGAGCAGGCCCGCAATGATGCCGCTCAGCACATCGCCGCTCCCCGCCTTTGCGAGCGCCGGCGTTCCGCTCTCGTTCCGGTAAATGTTCTGACTCTCCGCAATCGCAATGATGCTCTCCGAAGTCTTCAGGCAGACCGTCACCCCGTAGTGGTCCCGATAGGCTGCCGCAATCGCACGGCTCTCGCACAGGATTTCCGGTATCTCATGTTCCGTGAGCCGGGACATCTCGCCGGGATGCGGCGTAAAAATCCAGTTGCTCTTCCGGCAGGACAAAAGGGACGGACGGCGCGCAATCAGATTCAGCGCGTCGGCATCGACCACAAGCGGAACCTTGCAGCGGGAAAGGGTCTCTTTGACCAAGGCAACAGCGGCCTCCGTCTGTCCGAGCCCCGGCCCAATCACAACCGCCTTACTCGAAGCGAGCAATTCTTCAAGCCTCGCAAGCGGGAGCGGCAGACGCTGATTTTTCGCCTGTCCCGCCGGTTCCTCCTCTTCGGAGACCGTGATGCTCCCCTGCCGCTCTGCGAGAAACTGTCTCCCGGGGTTTTCTGCCGTGACTTCCTCTGTTTCCAGATCGTAACTTTCCACGATGGCCTCGGGCAACTGAATCTGCAGCACCGAGCGGTTCACCTCCGGTGTCAGAATGCGCACCAGCCCCGCGCCGCTCCGGTAGGCGCCGAGTGCCGTGAGATACGCTGCCCCCGCCATGCCTTCGCTCCCCGCAATGCAGAGTAGGGGACCGTAAGTCCCTTTGTTGGAGTCTCTCTGTCTCGCCGGAATTCTGCAGAGATCACTCTCCTCCAGCACCAGTGCGTCGTCCGCTTCCCTTCTCATTTTGTTTCTCCTCCGTCTTCTCGCTCGAACACGGCGACTGCCATCGCGTGCGTCCGGGTATCGCTGATGCTGACCAGCGGTGTCTGTCCGCCGAACGCCGCACACCGTGCCGCCGCAGCGCCCGAAAGCCGCACATAGGGTTTCCCGAGCGCATCGCGCAGCACTTCGATTTCCGCCGGTTCAATCCCCCGGAACCCCGTCCCGAAGCACTTCACGACCGCTTCCTTGACAGCAAAACAGCCGGCGAGAAAAGCCACGTTTCCCCCCGACTGCCGCCGTTCCTCCTCTGTAAAGGTGCGCACGAGGAAACGCTCCTCTCGCGCCGCTTTCTCCACGCGGGCAATCTCAATCAGATCGCACCCCAGTCCCAGTATCACCCGTCTCCTCCGTCTTCTTTTGTTTCCGTCTGGCTGCAATCATCCGGTAGGAGAGCTGCATGAGACTCTCCGAGAGGTGCACATTCTCGACAAGTACATCCTCATCCACCTGGAGATCCGTGTGTGCAAAATTCCAGATTGCCTTGATACCGCAGCGACACAGCCGCTTGGCGACCTCGATTGCACGATCTCTCGGGAGCGTCAGCGTCGCGATATCGATTGCATTCTTCTCGAGATATGCCTCCAGATATTCCAACGGGAAGACCTGCGCGCCCTGAATGGTTCTGCCGATTACTTCCGGATCGATGTCAAAAAGCGCTTTGACCTGAAATCCGCGCTTTGTAAAATTCTGATAATTTGCGAGTGCCTGTCCGAGATTCCCGGCGCCGACAATAACGATATACTTTTGCTGATCGATGCCGAGCAGCTTCCCGATCTCCGCATGCAAATGCGGCACATGATAGCCGTAACCCTGCTGTCCGAATCCGCCGAAGGTATTCAAATCCTGGCGTATCTGTGACGCCGTGACGTGCATGCGCGCCGCAAGATCGCTTGAAGAAATGCGCTCTACATTTTCCTCCAGTAAATCCGAGAGATAACGATAGTAGCGCGGTAGGCGTTGAATAACCGCCGTGGATACTTTATCTTTCAAGGCTTCACTTCCTGCTTTCCTGTGTCTTAAAACCCAGTTGCCGTTTGGCGCTTAAGTTTAAAGTATAGGGAGTTTTCTCTGCCTTGTCAATCCGACGGCATTTCGCTATACTACAGCGGAGTATTCATTGTAAAGCTTGCGTGAAAATGGGGTGCTTATGATACTGAATGCCGCGCATTTAAAAAAGAGTTTTGTGGGGGAGACCGTCATTGACGACGCCTCCTTTTTCCTGAACGAACATGACAAGGCGGCGATTGTCGGTCCGAACGGCGCCGGAAAGAGCACGCTCTTAAATCTTCTGACCGGTGAACTGCCATGTGACGGCGGCGATGTCACGCTGAAAAAGGGCGCTACCATGGGCTATCTTCACCAGGACAACACGCTCGACTCTGCGCTCACCATCGAGGAGGAGCTGACCAAAGTCATTCAGCCCATCCTGGACTTGGAATCTCAGCTCGCCGCATTACAAGAAGAAATGAAACACGCCGAAGGCGCCGCGCTCGAAAAACTGCTCGCCGCCTATACCGAGGCCGAGCACCGCTATGAGCTGATGAACGGCTATGCGGCCAGAAGCCGTGTGACCGGTATTATCCGGGGTCTCGGCTTCAGCGAGGCCGATGCCGTTCGTCCGCTCTCCTCGCTCTCCGGCGGTCAGAAGACCCGTGTGTTTCTCGGCAAACTTCTGCTCGAAGAGCCCGATTTGATTCTGCTCGACGAGCCGACCAACCACCTGGATCTCGAGAGCATCGAGTGGCTCGAGACCTATCTCATGAACTATGCCGGTGCAGTTCTGATTGTCTCGCACGACCGCTTCTTCTTGGATCGCATCGTCAATAAGATTTTTGACTTAAACCATGGCAAGGTGACAAGCTACGACGGCAATTACACACAATTCACCGAGAAGAAAGAAGCGCTCGCCGAAGCCGCCGCCCGCGCCTATGAAAACCAGCAGGCCGAAATCAAACACCAGGAGGCCGTGATTCAGAAACTCCGCGCCTTTAACCGGGAGAAGTCGATTAAGCGCGCCGAAAGCCGCGAAAAACTGCTCGACAAGGTGGAGCGCCTCGACAATCCGTATGAAACGAAAAAGGACATGGCGCTCTACTTCACGCCGGACGAGGTCAGCGGCAACGATGTTCTCTCGGTCGAGCACCTCGGCAAAGCGTTTGGCGACAATGTCCTCTTTTCTGACCTCAGTTTCTCCTTAAAGCGCGGCGAACATGTCGCCATTATGGGCGGAAACGGCACCGGCAAGACCACGCTTCTGAAAATCATCAACGGTTTGCTTCCGCCGGACAGCGGCACGGTGACCCTCGGGACCAAGGTCTTCTGCTCTTACTACGATCAGGAGCACCAGGTGCTGCACCCCGAGAAAACACTCTTTGAGGAACTTCAGGACACCTGGCCGGACATGACCAACACCGAGGTCCGCAATATGCTCGCAGCCTTCCTCTTTACCGGGGACGATGTCTTTAAGCGCATCAAGGATTTATCCGGCGGCGAGCGCGGCCGTGTGTCTCTTGCAAAACTCATGCTCTCCCACGCAAACTTCCTGCTCCTCGACGAGCCGACCAACCATCTCGACATGGAGAGCAAAGAAATCCTGGAGCGCGCCATCCGCGCCTTTCCGGGCACGGTGCTCTACGTATCCCACGACCGTTATTTCATTAACCGCACAGCGACTCGCATTCTGAATCTGACCGAACGCTGTCTTGTGAACTACATCGGCAATTACGACTACTATCTCGAGAAAAAAGCGGATGCCGAGCGCGCCGCGCTCCCGGCGAACACGGTCGCGGCCGAGCAGCGCGAAATCGATGCGCCGGCGACGAGTGCCGAGGACTATAAGACCCAGAAAGCGCAGAAAGCCGCCGAGAAAAAGCGCCGCGCCGAACTTGAAGCCTGCGAGAAGCGCATCGCCGAACTCGAGGACACAGTCCGCGGCATTGAAGAAGAGTTCCTGCTCCCCGAAAACCAGAGAGACGCCGCTGCTCTCCTCGCGATTCAAAAGCGAAAAGACAGCGCCGAAGAGGAACTCGCCGACTGCTATGAGCGCTGGGAAACGCTCGCCGACTGACTGTCATCAAAGGAGCTGCCTATGAAACGTGTCTTCAGCCTCGCACTCGTGCTGTTTCTGGTTGTCATTCTGCTAGCGACCCTCCTGGTGGGGCTCTTTGGCGGCGCGAGCGGTCTTCCGCTGCTCCGCGCTCTGATCTTCATGGATGTCACGATTCCCGTGATCCTCTACGGCTTTTTGCTGATCACCAAACACAGAAGAGGAAAATAACGGAGAAATTCCCCTTGCTACAAAAAGGCGACAGCCTGCGCTGTCGCCTTTTCTGTCGTCAAGACCTCAGTCTTTTTTTTGCTGCGGCTCTTGCTCTGCGGCCTTTTTCTCAGGTGCCGCAACGCCTGCCGTTTCGCCACCTTTCTTTTCGCTGCCCTTGGCCGGGACAAAGCCTGCGGAATGCGCAGCCTCCGCCTCCTTGCCGCCTTCCGCGCACACGTTCGCGTGCTCCAGACCGGTCACATTGAGGTTCCGGTTCACCTTCGCGTCATAGGTGCCCGCCCGCATGATCTCACCGAGATCGATGCCCGTGGTCTCCTTCATCGACTCAAAGAGCTTGCCCATGACAACGGGTACATTCGACGCAAGCTGCGACACGCCGTTCTCATTGCTGCCGCTGCCGCCGATGATCGTAATCTTATCGATCTGCGCGAGCGGCTTCGCAATCTCACTCGCAATGTCCGGAAGCACTTTGATCAGCATCTCCGCCATTGCGGCATTGTTGTACTTCTGGTAAGCCTCGGCCTTCTTTTCCATGGCCTCAGCTTCCGCAAGACCCACGGCTCTTCTCGCCTCTGCCTCCGCCTTACCGCGGAGAGCGATACCGCTTGCCTCCGCCTCGTACTTCGCGCGAATACCGCTTGCCTCTTGCTCTGCGGCGTACTTTGCAGCCTCTGCGACGGCCTTTCTCGCCTCTGCCTCGCGCTCCTGCTCGTACTTTCTCGCCTCCGCCTCTCTCTGGCGCTTTGCGAGTTCTGCAGCTGCCGCCTGCTCCACACGGTACTTCTCGGCATCGGCCTTCTTGTTGATTTCGGCGTCGAGGGCCTGCTGCATGACCGCGACTTCCTGCTTCTTCAGTTCGGAGTCACGCTCTGCCTTTGCAATTGCGGCGTTGACCGTCGCAATCTGGATATTCTTCTCTTGCGCCTGCTTCTGAATCTCGTAAGCGGCATCCGCCTCTGCCTTCTTCGTATCAGAAATGACCTTCAACTCCGACTGACGTATCGCAAGTTCATTGTTCTTCTGCGCAATCTCGGTGTCCGCCTGGACACGCGCATCGTTTGCGGCCTTGTTTGCCTCGGCCTGTGCAATCGCGACATCGCGGTCCGCCTGTGCCTTTGCGATTGCGGCGTCCTTCTTAATCTTCGAAGTGTTGTCCGCGCCGAGGTCGTTGATGAGCCCCTTCTCATCCGTCACGTTCTGGATGTTGCAGGAGAGAATCTCGATGCCGAGTTTCTCCATATCGGCAGCCGCCTTCATCATCACCTGATCCGAGAAGGAATCGCGGTTCGTGTTGATGTCCTTTAAGGTCAGCGTGCCGATGATCTCACGCATGTTACCCTGCAGAGAGTCCTGCAAGTCCATCGCAATCTGCTCAGGTTTCTTATTCAGGAAGTTGCGAGACGCCTTTTCAATGCCCTTACTGTCCGGCGCGATTCGCACTTTCGCGACCGCATCCACATTGACGTTGATAAAGTCCGTCGTCGGCACCGACTGTTCGGTCTTGATATCGACCGTCATCTGACCGAGGTAAAGGACATCGAGGCGCTCGAGGAACGGAACTTTAACGCCGGCCCGTCCGATTAAAATCTTCGGCGTCTTCCGATACCCAGAGATGATGAACGCCTTGTCCGGCGGTGCCTTGACATAACCGGAGAGTACGACGATCAGAAAGAAAACAATGAGGATAACAGGAACTAAGGTGCGAAGCAATGCAAGATCCATGGCAAAATCCTCCTTTTCTCAAATGACTGTGCCGCTGCCAAAAAACTTTTTTCTTACTTCTTGCGGTGAATCAGTTCCTCTCGGCCTGGTCCGTTCGAGACCATGGTAATCGGAACGCCGATCTCTTTCTCGATGAACTCGACATACTTCCTGCAGTTCTCCGGCAGCTCCTCATAGCGCGTGATGCCGCGGATATCCTGCTTCCAGCCCGGCAGGACCGTGAGCACCGGCTTGCAACGCTTTAAGAGCGGCGTGACCGGGAAGTAGTCTATGATCTTACCATCCAGCTCGTAACCCGTGCAGACCGGAATCTCGTCGAGATAGCCGAGTGCATCCAACACCGTGAGCGCAACCTCGGTGCTGCCCTGAACGCGGCAGCCGTAGCGGGTTGCGACCGCATCAAACCAGCCGACGCGGCGCGGTCTTCCGGTGGTCGCACCGTACTCGCCCTTATCGCCGCCGCGCTTTCTGAGTTCCTCTGCCTCGGTCTCGTCGAGAATTTCGGAGACAAATTCACCTGCGCCGACCGAGCTCGAGTAAGCCTTGGTGACCGTCACAATGTCCTTTAACTCATAGGGCGGGAACGCCGCGCCGACCGCCGCAAAAGCAGCCGTCGTATGAGAGCTCGTGACCATCGGGTAAATGCCCTGATCCGGGTCCTTGAGGGAGCCGAGCTGGCCCTCGACGAGGACGGTCTTGCCCGCGCGAAGTGCCTCGGTGAGGAAAGCACCCGTATCCGCAAGATAGGGAGCAATCGCCTCTCGGTACTCCGCCAAGGTCTGCATAATCTCATCCGCCTTCAGCGGCTCCTGATGATAGAGATGCACGAAGAGCGCATTCTTAATGGTGCAGATGTTTTCGACCTTCTCGCGAAGCGCCGCCTCATCGAAGAGCTCAGCCGCCTGAATGCCGATTTTCGCATACTTGTCCGAGTAGAACGGCGCGATGCCGGACTTCGTCGAACCAAAGGCCTTACCCGCGAGTCTCGCCTCCTCGTAGCTGTCCTGTAAAATGTGATAGGGCATCAAAAGTTGCACGCGGTCGGAGACCAGAATCTTCGGTGCCGGCACGCCCTGTTCCTCGATGCTCGCGAGTTCCTTCACGAACGAAGGAATGTGGAGTGCGACACCGTTACCGATGACATTGGTGATATTCTCGGAGAACACGCCCGACGGCAGAAGGTGCAGTGCAAATCTGCCGTAGTGGTTGATAATCGTATGACCCGCGTTTGCACCGCCCTGGAAGCGCACCACAATGTCCGCATCCTGCGCGAGCACATCCGTGATCTTTCCCTTGCCTTCATCGCCCCAGTTGGCACCGACAATTGCTTTGACTGACATATGATAAACTCCTCTCTCTTTTCGTCCCTTAGACCTGAATCTCAGCCTTTTCGCCGAGTGCATCCTGATTCTCTTTCAGCAGCGGATTCACCACTTCGTTCAGGTAATCCGTGACCTGCTCCGCACTTCTGCCGATGTAGCGCTCCGGCTGCATGGTCTTCTCGAGATCCGCCAGATTCAGGTGGAACGAAGGCTCTGCGGCAATCAGCGCCAGAAGGTCGTTGTCCCTGCCCTCTGCCTTCACATGCTGTCCGGCAATCATCGAGAGCTCGCGAATCTTCTCGTGCAGTTCCTGGCGGTCGCCGCCCGCCTTGACCGCATCCATCATGATGTTCTCGGTCGCCATGAACGGAAGCTCTGCCATGAGGCGCTTCTCAATGACCTTCGGGTAGACCACGAGGCCGTCCACGACGTTCATATACAGGCGCAGAATGCCGTCGACCGCGAGGAAGCCCTCCGGAATCGAGAGACGCTTGTTCGCGGAGTCGTCGAGCGTGCGCTCGAACCACTGAGTGCTTGCGACAAGCATCGGGTTCATCACATCGCTCATCACATAGTTCGCAAGGCTCGCCATGCGCTCACAGCGCATCGGGTTCCGCTTGTAGGCCATTGCCGAAGAACCGATCTGGCTCTTCTCAAACGGCTCCTCGACCTCCTTTAAGTGCTGCAGGAGGCGAATGTCGTTCGAGAACTTGTGCGCGCTCTGCGCAATGCCCGCGAGTACATTCAACACGCGGGTGTCGATCTTCCGCGAGTAGGTCTGGCCGGAGACCGGAACACAGGCCGAAAAGCCCATCTTCTCCGCAATCATCGGATCGATCTTCTTAATCTTTTCTTCATCGCCCTCAAAGAGCTCCTTGAACGAAGCCTGCGTGCCCGTGGTGCCCTTGCAACCGAGCAGCTTCATGTTTGCGAGCACATGGTCAAGATCCTCAAGATCCAGCAGCAGCTCGTTGATCCAGAGCGTGGCGCGCTTGCCGACCGTGGTCGGCTGTGCCGGCTGGAAGTGGGTAAAGGCGAGGATCGGAAGGTTCTTATATTTCTCCGCGAAGGTTGCGAGCTCCGCAACGACATTCAGGAGTTCGCGGCGCACAATGCGGAGCCCCTCCGTCATGAGGATGATATCCGTGTTATCGCCCACGTAGCAACTGGTTGCGCCGAGGTGGATGATGCCCTTTGCGCTCGGGCACTGCTTGCCGTACGCGTAGACATGGCTCATCACATCGTGGCGCACTTCTCGCTCTCTCGCCTCTGCGACTTCGTAATTGATGTCCTCGGCGTGTGCCTTTAATTCCGCAATCTGCTCCTCCGTAATCGGAAGTCCGAGTTCCCTCTCTGTCTCTGCGAGTGCAATCCAGAGTTTTCTCCAAGTGCGAAACTTCTTCTCCGGTGAAAACAAATACTGCATCTCCGCCGAGGCATAGCGCTCGGAGAGCGGACTCAGGTATTTATTGTATTCTTTTTGCATGTGCGGTCTCCTTCTTGTTCCGATTGGCAGACTACTCCAATTTCCATAACACTCTGTATTTTAACACGAATACAGGCTTAACTCCAGTCCCACTGCATACAGGAAACATGCTCCATCGAGCCGCCACATGACAGACAGCCCGCCAATCCCACTATATACAAGAAACATGTTCCGAACCGGACTCTCCGGGATTCACACAGCCGAGCGGATGCCGCACACAAAAAAGCACGCCGTGAAAGCGTGCTTCCCCGTTCCTCCGAGAACAAACGGAAACATCTCTGTTACCGCTGTCCGTTGACGACTGCTTCCCGCTTTGTTCTGCCTACACGCTTTGTCGCAATCACAAATACCCTTCGACTTAATCCCGGGATTGCTTTTCCTGTAGCAGCGGCACGGCCGCGCGCGGCAGTATGCCCTGCATCGCGGCGAGGGCCACACCGTAATTGGTAATCGGTATTTCCGCGTTGCGGCTCTCTTGAAAGCGCGACAAAAGCTCCGTATCCCCGAGCATACAGGCACCGCAGTGCACCACCAGCCGTATCTCTTTTTCGCGCAAATCCTCCGGGAACTCGTGGCCGGAGCTGAAATAAAAGCGGAGTTTTTTCCCCGAGGCCTTTTCGAGTAGCTTCGGGAGCTTCACCGTGCCGATGTCCTTACATTGTCTCTTATGGGTACAGCCCTCCGATATCAAGACAGCGTCGCCTTCACGAAGCTGCGCGATTGCCGCCGCACCGCTTAATGCCGTTTCGAGCACGCCGCTCTGTCTGGCCAGCAACATGCTGAAGGAACTGAGCGGCTGCTCCGTGGGAATGCAGGCGGCAACTTCGGCAAACGCCTGCGAGTCCGTGATGATGAGAGCCGGAGGCTCGCGAAGGGCCGAGAGCAGGGCAGGCAGTCCCTCCGGCTGACAGAGAAAGGGAAAGGCTCCGCCGTCCAAAAGCTCTCGCACCGCCATCTGCTGCGGCAAAATAAGACGACCGCGCGGCGCGGATTCATCCTGCGGACAGACAAGGACGACTGTATCACCGGGTGCAACGAGATCCATGAGCAGCGCCTTCTTTTCTGCCTTACGCGGAAGCATGCCGATGGCAGTCTTAACTTCCTCTATGCCTTCTCCGCTCACGGCGGAACAAAGATAAATATCCTTGACCTTGGCCCCGCAGCGTGTAATAAGCCCTCTGAAGTAAGCCTCTGCCTCCCTGCGCTCGGTCTCCGTGAGCGCTTCCGCCTTGGTGATGACCGCTAAAAGCGGAATTCCCTGTGCCGCGAGCGCACGAAAGAGTCGCTCCTCCGCCGCTCCCGCCTCTTTTTTTCCCGCGAGACAGAGCACTGCCGCGTCACAGCGCTTTTGCATCTCCTCGGCGCGCCGCACGCGTTCCCTGCCGAGTTCCCCTTCATCATCGATGCCCGGGGTATCGATTAAGGTGATAGGCCCGAGCGGCAAAATCTCCATGGTCTTTTTGACCGGGTCCGTGGTCGTTCCCGGTGTGTCCGAGACCAGTGCTGCTTTCTGCGCGGAAAGCGCGTTAAAAAGACTTGACTTACCCGCATTTCTCGCGCCGAAAATACCGATACAGGCGCGAAATTTTTCGCTTGCTCCGAATTCTTGCATGCGCTGCTTCCTCTCTGATTTCTGTCTGTCTTAATTTCTTTCTGTTTTAATTTCTGTCTCTCTTAATTTCTGTCTCTCTGACTCCCGGCTTTCTGAAGCCTGTCTTTCTTCGTTCTGCTTTATTCTCGTATGCTTCCGAAAAAAGGCGGATGAGCCTTCCGCCCATCCGCCTTCCTCGGGTAAATCGCTTATTTCTCATACATGAAGTCATAGAGCTTCTCGGCGGAGTCAATGACGCGCGCGCCGTAGTCCATCACATCGTCATAGTCCATCTCGATTATCTTCTTGTTCTTGATTGCGGGCACATCCTGCACCACCTGATTTTCGCTGAGCGAAGCGACCGCATTCACATCCGCCGCCGCAAAGCGATCCGAGCGCACATAGACAATCACATCCGGATTCATCGAAATCAGATTTTCGAGCGTGAGGCCGTTGCCGCCCTTCTCGAGCACATTTTCCGCGTTCAGGGTCTTTAACATACAGCTGCTCATCTTCGAGTTGAAGCCGGCAAAGGTGCCGTCCGTATAGCCCGCCATAAAGAGCACCTTCTTCGGCTCTCCCTTTTGGTTGCTGACCTTGGTGAGCAGCGCGTCGATTCGCTTGTCAAGTTCGTCCGCATACGCATTCGCCTTCTCCTGCACATCAAAGATTTTGCCGATGTTTCGGACATCCTCCGGGATGTTCTTGAGCGACTGCTCGATTGAAGCGCTTGCGAGTTCGGTGTAGACCGGGATGCCGAGTTCCTGATAGGACTGCACCGTGCCGATCGCCGTGTCGGTGAACATAAGGGGACCCTTGCCGAGAATCAAATCCGGCTCGAGCGCAAGTATGCTCTCCTTCGAGACCGACTTCTTGTCGCCGAGACTCTTTAAGGAGGCAATCTCGGTCGCAATGTCGCCCTTCAGCGCATTGTCATTGTCAAAGACCGCGACAATCTTATCTTTTAATCCGAGCTTAATCAGAAGCTCGGTCATCGAGAGCTGGGTCGAGAGCACGTGTTCCGGCGCATGGGCATAGCTCATCTCGACTTCCTTGCCCTCGGCGTCGTAAATCTTGAGCGTCAGGGGATAGGCGGTCTTTGCAGCCGCACTGTTTTTCGCCTCGGTGCTGCTCTCTGCCGAAGCACCGTTCTCGGTACCTGCCTTGCTCTCCGTCTCCGACGCGTTTGCGACGCTCGTCTCGGAGCTCGCTGCCTTTTGTCCGCAAGCGGTAATCATCAGTGCCGCCGCGACTGCCGCAAGCGGTAAAAGCATCGTCTTTTTCTTCATAGCCCTTCTCTTTCTGCGGAATCTCCGCTAAAACTTCTATTGCCAAACGCTGTTGTCAGAGATACTGAATCATGAGTTTTCCGTCAATGGGGCTCGGGTACACTGCCGCCTCGACCTCAAAAATCCGCCGTATGGTTTCGGGTGTCATCACCTCCTCCGGCACACCGCTCTCCACGATTTCGCCCTGTCGCATGAGATACAGATAGTCGCAGTACTGCGCGGCAAGGCCGAGGTCATGCAGCGCCGCGAGCACCGTGATGCCGAGATCTTTGATGATGGACAGGATTTCGAGCCGATAGCGAATGTCCAGATGATTCGTCGGCTCATCCAGAATCAATACCTTCGGGTTTTGTGTGAGCGCGCGCGCCAATACAACGCGCTGCTTCTCGCCGCCCGAGAGTGACTGAAAGTTCCGGTCGCGGTAGTCTTTCATGCCGACCTTCGAAAGCGCCTCGAGCGCCGCCTCATAATCCCTGTCCTTTTCCCGCTCGAGCAGCGTGTGAAACGGATAGCGCCCCATCAGCGCAATGTCCATGACCGTATAGTCAAAATTAATCTGATTGAACTGCCCCATGACCGCCATGCGGCGCGCAATTTTCTTGCCCGAAAAGCGGGCAATGTCCTCGCCGTCAAGCCGCACCGTGCCGCTGTCCGTCTTCTGGGTCTTATAAATCGCGCGAAGTAAGGTGGTCTTGCCGCTCCCGTTTGCGCCGAGGAGGGCCGAGAACTTGTGCTCCGGCACATCGAGCGTCACATGTTTCACGATGGATTTTCCGGCGATCGAGACCGCAATATTTTCTGCTTCCAGTCTCATTTATTTGCCTCCGAATCCGTAGCGTTTCCGCACCATCACATAGACAAAGAAGGGAGCACCGATTAACGCCGTGAATATGCCGACCGGCAGCTCCGTGTTCGGCAGTAAACTCCGCGCAAGCGCATCGACCCAGAGCATGAAGAGCCCCCCGGAGAGCGCCGCGATCGGCAAGAGTCTTCGATGTGCGGTACCGACCAGAGCCCGCGCGAGATGCGGAATGATGAGCCCCACAAAGCCTATCGTGCCACAGGATGAAATCAGAGCGCCTGTGAGCAGCGAGAGCACCAGCAAATACACGAGGCGGCAGCGAAAGGTATCGATGCCGATCGTGACAGCTGCCTCTTCCCCGAGCAAAAGGCCGTCTAAAGTCCTCGCCTGACTCATAAAAAAGAGCGTTGCCAGCAGAACAATCACGGCAATGAGCCCGATGTTCTTCCAAGCAGCACGCGTCAGCGCCCCCATGGTCCAGAACTTAATCGACATGATGCCGTCGGAATTGCCCGCGACCGCAATGATGAAATTGGAAAAGGCAGTGAGCAGCGCGTTCACGATCATGCCGGCGAGGATTAACTTAACCGAAGTGGTCTTTCCGTCCGCCGAGGCCAGTGTGAGCACCAGAAAGCAGGCGAAACCTGCGCCGAGAAATGCCCAGAAACCCGACACAATACCGACACCGAGAAACAGAGAGCCCGTTGCGCCGAGCGTCGCCCCGGCCGACACCCCAAGAATATAAGGGTCTGCCATTGGATTCTGCACGACCGCCTGCATCACGCAGCCGCAGAGCGCAAGACCGCTCCCCGCGAGAAAACCGAGGATAATTCTCGGCACGCGGATTTGCCACACAATCTGCTCCATCGAAACCGGAATGCTGCGCCCGCTTTGCCCGAAGAGATGATGCTGCAAGACAGCCCAGGTCACTTTGACCGGAATTCGCACCGCCCCCATGCAAAGCGTAATGACCGCCGAGGCCAGTGCTGCGAGTATCAGACAGAGAACAAGCCATTTTGTTTGTCTCGTAGCATATACCTCCTTTGTTTTAGATTAGTTTTGACTACCAATAGTCAATCTTAACTCATGCTTTCTCTCTTGTCCAGCAGAACAGAGCACCCGCAGAGCGCCGAAACTTTAGAAGCGGAAATCCCGGCGGTTCGAGGCGTAAATCTCTTTGATATTCTCCGCCGCAATGGTGCGACTTTTCTCGTTCGGAATGGTCGTGAGCTCGGTTTCAACGAGCGCCTTGCCGGTCTCCCTAGTCTCCTCGGACGCATAGTCGGTCAGGTATTCCGCAAGGGTCATGAGCGCATTTGGGTGACAGCAGTTTTGAATCTGCCCGCTCTTACAGAGACTCATAAAGCGGTCGCCTGTGCGCCCCTCCCGATAGCAGGCCGTGCAGAAAGACGGCAGGAAGCCTTCCCGCATGAGCCAGAGCAGCACTTCATCCAGGGTTCTCTGATCCGAGACATCGAACTGCTCGGTGTCATGTACGCGTTCTTCTTCGGCATAGCCGCCCACCGAGGTGCGGGATCCGCCGGAAATCTGCGAGATGCCGACCCGAAGCGCCTTTCCGCGCACTTCCTCCGACTCACGGGTCGAGATAATCATGCCCGTATAGGGAACCGCGATGCGGATGCAGGCAATGATCTTCAGGAAGGTCTCATCGTCGATGCCGTTATGGAATTTTGTAGGGTCAATGTCGTCCGCCTTTTTGAGGCGCGGCACACTGATGGTGTGAGGGCCCACGCCGTGCACGGCTTCCAAATGCTCCGCGTGCATCAAGAGCCCCGCAAACTCGTAGCGATACTTGTCGAGTCCAAAGAGCACGCCGATTCCCACATCGTCGATTCCACCCTCCATCGCGCGGTCCATCGCCTCGGTGTGGTAGCGATAGTCGTGCTTCGGGCCGGTGGGATGCAGCGCCTCATAGCTCTCTTTGTGGTAGGTCTCCTGGAATAAAATATAGGTGCCGATGCCGGCGTCCCGAAGTTTCCGGTAGTTTTCGACCGTGGTCGCGGCGATATTCACATTGACGCGGCGGATGTCGCCGTTTTTATGATGAATGCCGTAGATGGTATGGATGCACTCCAGGATATAGTCAATCGGATTGTGCAGCGGGTCCTCGCCCGCCTCGAGCGCAAGGCGCTTATGCCCCATGTCCTGGAGCGCAATGACCTCCTGTCTCACTTCTTCCTGCGTCAGCTTTTTCCGCTTGATATGTTTATTCTCCGCGTGGTAGGGGCAGTAGGTGCAGCCGTTCACGCAGTAGTTCGAGAGGTAGAGCGGCGCAAAAAGGACAATGCGGTTTCCGTAAAAGGCAAGCTTGATTTCCTCCGCGCATTTCATCATCTCGGCATTTTTTTCGGGAAGATCGCACGCCAATAAGACCGAGGCCTCCCGGTGCGTGAGTCCCTCACAGCGGACTTTCCCGCCCTCATACTTGGGGCGCGCCTTTTCGAGTATGCGATCGATCAGTTCTTCGTTTCGTTTGTTTTCCTCCGCATAGCGAAGGGTGGCTAAGATTTCTTCGTGGGAAATAAACTCCTCTGCCAAAAGAGAGGCAGGGTTATAAGATGTGCTTGCAGATGTAGCCATGAAGGGTTTCCTTTCTTGCGGTCCGGGGGAGCCCGTTCCGATCAGATTGAAATCGTATTGGGATGCTACGCAAGCGCCGATGGCGAAGGGAGCGGTTTCACGTCCCCGCGTGTCTCGGTCAGCCGGTAGCCGATGGATTCCATGCGCCGGTTTAGACAGGAGCGGCAGGCTGCCGACTCGTCTCCGGTGCAGATTTTATTGTCATAGAGCAGATATTTTTTCCGGACTTCGACCGGAGACAGATTGGGCATCACAACGTTTGCCCCTGCCTGTATGCCCAGCTCCCGCCCCATGGGATGTATGGTGCCGAGCGCCGTGGTGGCCGGCAAGAGGAGATTCGGCTGCAAAATCCGGAGCAAAGAGAGCAAAAACAGGGTCTGATGCAAATCCCCCTGCTTCTCGTCCCGGAACACGGTCGCGTGCTGCGGAATAAAGGGGCCGATGCCGCACATGGCGGGCTTGAATTCCTGAATGAAGCGGAAATCCTCCGCGAGTGTCTCGACCGTCTGTCCGGGCGAGCCGACCATAAAGCCGCAGCCCACCTGATAGCCTATGCGCTTCAGGTCCTCGAGGCAGTCAAGTCGGTGGCGAAGCGAGAGTTCCGCCGGATGCAACTTCCGGTAGTGTGCCTCATCCGCGGTCTCGTGGCGGAGGAGATAGCGCTCCGCGCCCGCATCGAAGAGCCGCTGATAGCTCTCGTGCGTTCGCTCGCCAATCGAAAGCGTAATCGCGCAGTCCGGATGCTGCGCCTTCATTGCGCGGACAATCCGGATCAGCCTGTCATCGGTAAAGTACGGGTCTTCGCCGCCCTGCAAAACGAAGGTGCGAAAGCCGAGCCGGTAACCCTCGCGGCAACAGAGCAGTATATCCTCCTCCGAAAGTCGGTAACGCTCCGCCTCCGCGTTGCTCCGCTGCAGACCGCAGTAGTGACAGTCGTTCTTACAGTAACTCGTAAATTCAATGAGGCCCCGCGTGAACACCTGATCTCCGTAAATCCTTTTTCGAAGCCGCACCGCTCTCTCGGCCGCCTCCTGCCGGAGTGCCTCCGTCTCGGCACCGATTAATTCCGTATATTCCGAAAAAGCAAGCCCCCGCTCCCGCTCCAATTTGTCGAGCAGGACGAGGGCTCTCTCGTCAGCGCTTCGCATAGGCAGTCTTGACACTCACATGCGGCAGATTCCCGACCTTCCCGGCGAGCTCCGCAATCGTGTTCTCCGGCGCGTCGAGGGCAATCGCCATGAGGCTTATATTCTTCTTTTCGTACGGCAGTCCCATGCGCCCGATGATATAACTCCCGTAGCTGTGCAACAGCTGATTCAGGGGCTCCGCACTGTCTCTGTCCTCCACGATGATACTCATCACCGCAATTCTGGTCTCTTCCAAACGCTTCCTCCTTACTCGCCCAGCAGTTCCTCCGGCTTTAAGGAGCCGATGCCGAGGCGCTTGTAAATTTCGAGATAGGCCTCTCGGACATTGCCGAGATTCCGGCGGAAGCGGTCCGCATCCAGGCGCTCGTGCGTATCCCGGTCCCAGAGGCGCATATTGTCCGGCGACAGGGCCCCGGTCAATACCACTTCCTCCTTATTTTTGCCGAAGGCAAGCGAGAAATCGATTAAATCCACCCGGCGCTCCGCAAAGTAGGAAATCAGAATCTCGTTGATGCGGAAAGCGAGCTGTGTCATCTTCCGCAAGTCCTCCTCTTTGACCAGGTCAAGCGCGAGCGCGTCATAACCGTTTAAGAAATACCGCTGTCCGCCGTCTTTCCGATTCCGAAGCTCTGCCGTGGGGCGCGAGAGCGCTTTGCCCTCTGCCACGCCGGTTCTCTCCGCAAAACTGCCCGCGCTGAAATTTCGCACCACGAGATCAAAGGAATAACGATGCACGGCGCGGAAACTTAATTCCCGCGCCGAAATCTCTTCCAGAAAAGCTGTCCGTATCCCCTTGGTCTCGAGATGGCGGAACAGGCTGGCCGTCATGCGGCTCGCGACTATCCCCTTGTCGGCGACGGTCTCGGTTCTGCCGTCCGCATCCGCGACCTGATCCAGCCACTCGACGAGGGTCACGCCCTCGGTATCCGTCGCATAGCACCGCGTCACGGCCGTGCCGCCGATACTCTCTCTCTTCTCCATCCCGTCTTTCCTCTTAAACCTGTAAACTTGCGGCAATCACATCCGCCATCGTATAACGCCCCGGCTTCTGTTCCGCGAGAAACTTTGCCGCCTCGACCGCGCCCTGTGAGAAAATGCGGCGCGAGTATGCGCGGTGGCTCAGGGTCAACACCTCGTCATCGCCCGCGTAAATCACATCGTGGTCGCCCGGAATCGTGCCGCCGCGCACCGCGGAAATGCCGATTTCGTCCTGCTCCCGCGCCGTGTGGCGCGATTCGCGGTCGTAGACATAGTGAAAGCGCTCGTCGCAGGCCGCGTTAATCTCGTCGGCGATGGCAAGTGCCGTTCCGCTCGGCGCATCCACCTTTCTTCTGTGGTGCTTCTCGACAATCTCAATGTCAAAGCCCTTCGCCGCGAGCACAGTCGCCGCCTCGGCTGCGAGTTTCATCAGAAGATTCACGCCGAGCGACATATTTGCGCTCCGAAGGATTGCCACCTTCTCCTGCAACGCCGCGATGCGCGTAAGCTGCGCTTCGCTGAGTCCCGTCGTGCAGATAACCGCGGGCATACCCGTGCGCTCCGCAAAGTCGAGCACGGCATCCACGGCCGCTGCGACCGAAAAGTCAATCAGCACATCCGCGCTCTCACGGGAGAGCGGCGAAAAATCCGCATAGACCGGATAGTCGGCCGGTCCGGCCGTGCGGTCCACACCGGCGACAATCTCCGTGCCCGCATCCGCGAGCGCGGTGGCACTGACCTCCCGTCCCATATGACCGCAACATCCGTGCAATAAAATACGAATCATAAAATTCCATACTCCTTCATTGCAGACTTCAGGCTCTCCAAGTGCTCAGGTTCCATCTCACAGAGCGGCAGCCGCAACGGACCGACTTCCTTGCCCATCAGGTTCAGCGCGGTCTTCACCGGAATCGGATTCACTTCGATGAAGAGCTGGTGAATGAGTTCCGCTGCCTCAATCTGCATCGCGGCTGCCTTCCGGACATCGCCGTCCAGCATGGCGCGGCAGAGCTCGTGGGTCTTTCGCGGTGCGACGCAAGCGAGCACCGAAATCACGCCCTTCGCACCGAGCGACATGAGCGGGATAATCTGATCGTCATTGCCCGAGTAGAGATCGAATTCGTGGCCGTCCAGAAACTCGAGCGTGCGCAGAATGTTGGTGAAATTACCGCTCGCCTCCTTCATGCCGACAATGTTCGGCACATTCTTTCCGAGATAGGCGACCGTCTCCGGCTGAATCGTGAGTCCGGTTCTGCTCGGAATGTTGTAGAGCAGGCACGGCAACTTCACGGCATTGGCAATCTCGGTGTAGTGGTGAATGAGTCCCTTCTGTGTTGCCTTATTATAGTAGGGAGAAACCAGCAAGAGGCCGTCCGCACCGTACTTCTCCGATTCAATGGACATCTCAATCGCCGTGTCTGTCGAATTGGAGCCGCTGCCGGCCACAACCGGAATCCGGTGATTTACGATCTCAACACTTCTCTGAATCACTTTGAGATGTTCCTCGTGCGTAAGTGTCGAAGCCTCGCCGGTGGTACCGCAGGAAATCAGCGCGTCCGTTCCCTCCGCAATCTGCTCCTCAATGAGCTCTTCAAGCTTCTCATAATTGACCGTGAGGTCATCATTCATCGGTGTTATCAGGGCAACACCGGAGCCCTCAAAAATGCTTTCCATGCATTTCCTCCGTCTTCACATCCGTGATCGAATCCAATGCGTTTACTTTTCCGTACATCCGGCACTGCGCCGTTTTCTGACGAAGTCCCGATAAAATGAGACTTCCTCTGCTACATTATCGTAACATAGCCATATTTGAAAAGCAAGGCAGGGCTCTCCGCCCGCTGCGGTTTCGGCTCCGCAAAAAAAGGGAAGAGCTGCCAAAGCTCCTCCCTTTTCGTCTCAGCTCTCCTGATAGACGATGATATACGCCTTCACGTTCTCGCTCCCCTTCACCAGCGTCAGCGGAACGCTGAGCACATCGCGCGGCACCTCTCCCTTATAGTATTCCTTGCGCTCCTCCGGGGAGTAGGCATACATCGCGGCCGAATAGCTGTGTCCCTTCTCGAGCTCTGCATCGAACTCCACCTTCTCGCTCTCGAGGTTGATGTTCTGTCCCAAAGCGCTGACTTCCGTGCTCTGATAAACGCCCGCAATTCTGTGTGATCCCTCCGGAAGCGCGACAATCTTCTCAAGATTCTCTCCGCTCACCGTCTCAAAGAGAGAGAGGTCCCGACCGTCAATCGAAAACTTCTTTCCGTAGAGATGCAGTAGCGCCTTGTCTGCATTTGATGTCTTGTAGTCCGCCGCCTTACTTTGGCGCTTCTTCTGGATGCTCATCATAATCACAAAGAGCAGCGCCCAGACACCCACCACGATTGCAATAATCAACTTTGTGTCAATCATTTTCTTCCCCTCCTAAACTTCTCCATCCGCTTCGCCGACTGACTGTGCGCCTTTGTATGTTTACCGTATTGAATGGCAACGAAAGAACAGCTGTGCGGGCAGTTTCTCGCACACTTGCCGCAGCCTATGCAACTGTCATCCGCGGAAAAGCGACGGGGCTTACACTTGATTTCATTGTAAATCGACTGTGCAAGCAGGTCAAGCGAATGCATCGGCGCGTGCGACTTCACGCATACCGCCCGCCGTAGGCCGCCTTCGCTACCTCTGTCTGCTTCCGGATAAACGCGGTCTTGCCCTCCGTGTAGGCGTCCCGGTCGTGCTCGTACTGTCTCCAAAGTTGCTGTTTCAGCGCCTCGTATTCGCTTGCGAGCGCCGGATTCTCACGGAGATAATCCCTGAAGTAGAGTTCATCACAGTCCCCGCGGTACCTGAGGTGTAAGTGAAAAACCTCTTTTGCAAAGCCCTCTTCGGTGTAGCCGAGGCGCAGAAAAATCCTGCCGGGCTCCGTGTATTTTCGCACAAAGCCAAGGCTTTCTATTGTTTGTGCCGCCTGCTCCATATCCTCTCCCGGCGCAAGTTCCGCCATAATATCCACAACATTCTTGGCCAGGATGCCCGGAATTGCGGTGCTGCCGATATGGCTGATTCTTGCGACAGCGAAGGCACGCAGAGCCTCCTCAAGCTTCTTTTCCATCGCCGCGTACTGCGCATCCCAGTTGTCATCATGAGAAACCAGAAAAATGGGGAACAGCTCCCGGAATTTCTCCGGGCTCATATTCGTCACCTGCCTCTCCATATTCGCCTTGTCTCTCAGACCGTCTCTAAGAAGCGGAGAAACGCCTGCTTGCCTGCCTCGTTTCGCCGGTAGACGCCCGCATCTTCGAGGACCTTTGCGAACACGAGTCCGGTCTCCTTCCGCACAATTTCGAAAGCATTGTCCGGCGTGATCCGGTACTGCGGGGCAAAGCGCTCTGCCCAGTCGGCATGCTTCTCGGTCAGGGGATTTTCTCGGAGCGACTTGCCGTTTGCAAGAGCCTCGGCGACGGCCGTGAGCTCGGTCTTCAGTCTGGCGGGCAGCACAGCAAGTCCCATGACTTCGATTAAACCGATATTCTCTTTCTTGATGTGATGCAGGGCCGCATGCGGATGATAGAGCCCCAGCGGATGCTCCTCTGTGGTCAGATTGTTCCGGAGCACGAGATCCAGTTCGTACTTGCCGTCCCGCATGCGCGCAATCGGTGTAATTGTGTTGTGCGGCACGCCTTCGGTCTCCGCAAAAATCATCGCGTCGGCATCGGTATAGCCGCGCCAAGCCTTGAGTATCCGGTCCGCGAGCTCAATGAGCCGCAGTCTGTCCGATGCGGAGAGACGAATGACCGACATCGGCCACTTCACAATGCCTGCGCTCACATCGTCAAAGCCCGGGAAACGGAACGCTGTCTCAATCTTCGCCCGCTCCATCGCAAAGCTGTAGTGACCGCCCTGGAAGTGGTCGTGCGCCAAGATAGAGCCGCCCACAATCGGCAAATCCGCATTCGAACCTACGAAGTAGTGCGGGAACTGGCGCACAAAGTCGAGGAGCTTTGCGAAGGTATCGCGATCAATCTTCATCGGCGTGTGCTCGCGGTTAAAGCAGATGCAATGCTCGTTGTAATAGACATAGGGCGAATACTGCAAAAACCAGGGTTTTTCATTGATTGCAATCGGAACAATCCGGAGATTTTGCCGCGCGGGGTGATTCACGCGACCTGCATAGCCTTCATTTTCCGCGCAGAGGAGACAGCGCGGATAGTTTGACGCCGGCAGATTTCTGGCTGCCGCAATATCCTTCGGGTCCTTTTCGGGCTTCGAGAGGTTGATGCTGATGTCAAGCGTCCCGTAATCTGTCTCGGTTGTCCAGCGGAGGTCCTTCGCGCAGCGGTCGCGGCGGATATAATTCGTGTCGCCGCTGAACTTGTAGTACCAGTCGGTCGCAGCCTTCGGGCTCTCCCGATAAAGCGCTTCGAACTTTCGTCTGACTTCCGCCGGGCGCGGCGTGAGCCGCCCCATGAGTTCGGTGTCGAAGAGATCCCGGTAGGTTATTGTATTCTCCTTCAGCACACCGCGCGCATACGCGTCGTCCAGCAGGGTGTCCAAAATCTCGGGCAGGGTTGCATCCTCCGCGACCGAGAGCTCGGTCAGCGCGTCGAGACGGAGCGCGTCGAGCAGCGTGTTGACCGCCCAGATTCGCTCTTCCTCCTCGATCAGTCCTGTTTCCTTTGCATACTCCACCAGTTTCAGTACAGCATTCATACGTTTTTTTCCTCATCCTATTGGTATTGGCTGATGCCGAATCAGCGCGCTGTGTCTCTCATGTGATTCACATACTGCCCGTGCGCCTTTGTGTGCTTCCCGTACTGAATCGCAACCACTTCTCTTTGATCCGGACCGGCTTTTTGTTTTCCATAACGTCTGTCTCTCTGCGCTGTATCGCACGATTCCCTATGGCACCGATCGCGCCGGGCGTGGTCCCGTAGCATCCATTTCCTCTCAATTTCGTTTTATGACGATGTTCCTTGCGCTCTTCACAATGGAATTCGCGGGCACCGGACCGCGCACCGAGGTCAGCGGGTAAATCATCGTATTCTTTCCGACGACAGAACCGGGGTTTAAGACCGTGCCGCAGCCCACCTCGACATAGTCGCCGAGTATGGCGCCGATTTTCCGGAGGCCTGTCTCGATTGCCCCGTCATCAGTCCGGATCACGATGTGCTTCCGGTCGGACTTGATGTTGCTCGTAATCGAACCCGCGCCCATGTGCGCGTGGTAGCCGAGAATCGAGTCGCCGACATAGTTATAATGCGGCGCTTCGACACTGTCAAAGAGCAGTGAGTTCTTAAACTCGCAGGAATTACCCGCGACACTGCCCGCGCCGATCAGCACATTTCCGCGAAAATAAGCGCAGTGCCTGAGTTCCGCGTTCGCACAGACAATGAGTGGCCCCGTGAGGCTCGCACTCGGCGCGACTTTGGCGCTCTTATGAATCCAGATCTGCTCGCCCCGCTTTTCGTATTCATCCGGGGAAAGTTGCGAGCCTACTGCGACAATCCACGCCCCGAGCTCGGGGAGCGCCTCGTAAGGATAGCGGAACTTCGCGAGAAAATCCCCCGCCATGCTGCGACTCAGGTCAAAGAGCGCCTTCACTTCGATCTCTGCTGCCTTCATTTACTGCCTCCTTTTCGCCGTACCGCGCGCCGTTTTTCCGTGACGGCCGGATAATACTGTCTGCTCGCCTCAAAGGCCTCGCGGAGCTTATAGCTTGCGCTCTGCTTTGCCGCGAGACCGGTGCGCCGCGCCACAAAGTCGCGGAGTTTTGCCATGTAATCGGCCTCGCTGATTTCGCCCTGCTGCACCATCGTGAGCCCCTTCTCCCAGCTCGCCGTGAGCTCGGGGCGGAGGAGGGGCGGCATCGACAGATTCACTGCCTCCACAATCAGTTCGCCGAGCTGGGTCGGCGTGATAATCTGGGTTTTTCCGTTCAGCGCAAGGTATTTGTTGTTGACGAGTTTTTTCAGAATTTCCGCGCGAGTCGCACTCGTGCCGATGCCGGAGCCCTTAATCTGGCTCCTGAGTTCCTCATCCTCAATCAGCTGTCCCGCGTTTTCCATTGCGAGTATCATGCTGCCCGAGGTATAACGCTTCGGCGGCGAGGTCTCGCCCTCGCGAAGGTCAAAGCCCTTCACTTCGACCGCCGCACCCTTTTTTGCTGCCGCGAGTGCGGCGGCAAGTGCAGCTGTGCCGCTGTTTTCGGCCTCACCCTCTTCTTCCTTCTCTTTTTCCTCTTTGTCCTTCTGTTTCTTCTCGCCGGACACTTTGAGCCACCCTTCTTCCGCGAGAGAGCGGATGCCGGCAAAGAAGTGTTCTCTGCCGAAGAGAAGTTCCAGAGAGCGCTTTTCATAGACCGCGGGCGGATAAAAAACAGCCAGAAAACGCCGCGCAATCATCTCGTAAATCTGCGCGGAGAGCGACGAAAGCCCCGGGAGCGCCCCGAGTCCCTGCCCCGTCGGAATCAGCGCGTAGTGGTCGGTGATCTGCTTGTCGTCCGTGTAGCGCGTCTTTGCGATACCTTTGTAACTGCCGTTTGAGAGCACCTCCTGCGCGAACCCGCCGACCGCCTGCACCCGCGTGAGACCGCTCAGATTCTTCTGAATTTCTTTTGCGACCGCCGAGGAGAGGACGCGCGCATCGGTTCTCGGATAGGTCACAAGCTTTTTCTCGTAGAGCTCCTGCGCGACCTTCAGGGTCTGGTCCGGGCTTATCTTAAAGCGCCGCGCGCAGTCGTTCTGAAGCTCCGCGAGGTTATAGAGTAAGGGTGGGCGCTTGACTTCCTTCTTCTTCTCGTTTTTTAAGAGCGTCGCCGTGCCCGGAAGATCGGACATTAAATTCTGCCGAAACACTTCGGCATCCTCCTTTTTCAGGAAGCCGTTGTTCTTATAGAGCCCCGGAAAGCCCTCATAGGCAGAGCCCTTCTCCGCGCGCCACTCGCCGAAAAAGCGCTGACCCGAGAGCTCAAACTGCCCGAAGATGCGGTAAAAGACCGTCTTCCGGAAGGCTCTGATTTCATTTTCCCGCCGCACGACCATGCCGAGCACACAGGTCATAACGCGCCCGACCGAGACCACGGTATAGCGTTGCCGTAAAAACGAGGCGAGCGCCGCGCCGTAGCGGAGGGTCAGTACCCGGGAAAAGTTGATGCCCATCAGATAGTCTTCCTTCGCGCGGAGATAGGCCGCCGCCGCGAGATTCCGATAGGCGCTCCAGTCCTTTGCCTCGGCGACGCCGCGCCGTATCTCCTCCTCGGTCTGGGAGTCGATCCAGACCCGCTTTCGCACCTTCGTATCCGGCACGCCCGCCATTTGATCGACCAGGCGGTAGATGTACTCACCCTCGCGCCCCGAGTCGGTGCAGATATAAATCGTCTCGACATCCTCTCTGGTCAGCAGTCGCTTCACAATCTCAAACTGCTTTTTGACCTCCGGAATCACCTCATAGCGAAACGCTTCCGGCAAAAAGGGCAGGGTGTCGAGCGACCACTTTTGATAGCGCACGTCGTAGACTTCGGGATAACTCATTGTGATGAGATGACCCACGCACCAGGTCACAATGCTGTCGCCGGACTCCAGATAACCGTCCTGCCGCCGACCTGAAACGCCGAGCACCCGCGCAAACTCCTGCGCGACACTCGGTTTCTCCGCAATAAACAGCCGCTTCAGTTTGTCCCCTCCTCTTTTGCAAAGCCGCCGAAGCGGTAGATGCTGGTCGTCCGGAAGATCTCCCCTAAGCCGATGACCGGCTGTACCCAGTCCGGGTGGTGCAGGGCGTCCGGAAAGCACTGGGTCTCAAAGCAGTAACCGCCGCGTCTTTGGTAGACAGCTCCCTCCTTGCCGATCGGTGTGTCCGCGCCGAGCCAGTTCGCCGTATAGAACTGAAGTCCCGGGCGGTCGGTGTAGACTTCCAAGTTCCTGCCGCTCACCGGATCGTGTGCTTCCGCGACAAGGCGCACCCGGCCGTCGTAGTCCTTGACGACAAAGTTGTGATCGTACCCGTGGCCGAGTACCAGCTGCTCTTCGTTCGCCCCGATATCACGCCCGATGGGCTTCCTCTGCCGGAAATCAAAAGCAGTCCCCGTGACAGCCCGCACTTCACCGATCGGAATCGAGACTGCGTCAGTCGGTGTGAAATAATCCGCGTTCATCCGGACTTCCTGTCCGTCGACCGCCCCCGCGGCATGACCCGCAAGATTAAAATAAGCGTGGTTCGTCGGATTGAATACCGTGTGTGCGGCCCCCGCTGTCAGCGTTCCCGCATAGTGAATCTCGACCGCATTTTCCGCCGTGAGACGATAGGTCACGGAAAATGATAGGGCGCCCGGAAAACCCTGTGCGCCGTCCGGCTCTTCCAGCGAGAAGCGGACCGCATTCTCTTCCTCGAGCACTTCTGCGCGGAACAGCCGCTTCCACCAGCCGTCCGGCCCCGAGTGAAGATTGTTCTCGCCCTGATTTTTTTCGAGCTGACAGTGCTTGCCGTCGAGCGTAAAACCGGCCCCTGCAATGCGGTTTGCATGCCGCCCGACGATTGCGCCGAGACAGCCCGGATTTCTCTCGTAAATCGCAGGATCGTCGTAGCCGAGTATCACGTCGACCGTTTTTCCGCCCCCGTCAGGCAACTCCATGCCGACCCACGCCGCGCCGAGATCTGTAAAGCGCGCGCAAACACCTGCTTGGTTGCTGAGCTCATAGAGCTTAGCCTCTCTGCCCTCCGAGAAGGTACCGAAACTTCTCTGTTTCACTGCCATTTTCTCACCTCCGCTGTCTGAGTGCCCTGCCTGTGGGCATTCCGCTTCGAACTCTCAATCTTTTATTTTAGCACATCTACTACATTTTTCTCTGTTTTTCCGTAGGCCCGAGAAGGACATCCGAGGCTTTCCCCGGCAGCTTTTGCACTGCGAGAAAGAGCCGGTACACGGGCTCCGCCGCAAAAAGCCTGACCAAAAGCAGAGAGAGCAAAAAAAGCAGGGGAAAGGCAAGCCGCGGGCGCGTCGCAAAATAGGACGGGTAGCCGAGCAAGAGCCCTATGTCTCTCAGCGGGCGGTGAAGCATATAGATCGGCAGACTCCGTTCACCGCGCACGGCGAGTCCCGCGCCGAAGTTCGGAAGTCGAACGAGCAGCTTCCCGAACACAAAAAAGCCCGCACTGATGATGCCCGCGGCCAGATACCAGAAGAGCCGCAAAAGCCAGGGCGCCGTCCGAACAAGTTCCGGCATCGCGGAAGTATCCAGGCGGGTGTACCAGACTCCGTAAATCAGAGTTTGATAGGGGTGCAGCCATCCGCCGCTATGAGAGGCAAAATAGAGGGCAAGGACAGCAGCGATCAACATGAGCCCCCATTGCGCACGCCCTCCGTTCTTGATCCATGCAGAGAAGCGTTTTTCCCCGAGAAAGGCGCCGCCGTAAAAGAAGGGCGCAAAGGCAATCACACGGTCTAAGGCGAGAAAATCCGCGAGATGCAAACGCCCATCCAAGTCACCGAGACCCAGACTTAACGCAAGGATGAGGAGCAGCACCGGCGCTGTCGTAAAGGCGCGCCGTAACAGAGCAAAGAGCGGCAAGGCGAGCGTCCAGAAAAAGAGCGCGAGCACATACCAGGGGGTGCCGCTCTCATGCCAAAAATCCGGCCAGGTTCCGCCCGTTTGATAGGCTGCCCGCTCCGGATAAAAGACCAGCCACTTAAAGCAAAAATAGAGCCAGAGTAAAGTGAGGCAGCGCTTACACCAGTGCCGCGGACTCCTGAGCGCATGTCCCGCGAAGAGCCCCGAGAGAAAGACAAAGGCCGGCATGTGAAAACTGTAGATCAAATCAAAGGGGAGATTTATGCTTCTCACCCCGAAACCGAGCAGCGGCAGGAGAAAATGCCCGAGCACCACCAGAAAGATCAGTGCCCCCTTCATTCCGTCGATTTCCTTTGCCCTCATGCCTTCCCCCTTCTCCTTTGCGCTATCTTCGGGTTTTGTTCCCCTGGGATACACGTTCCGCTCAGCGCTCTGTATCTTCTGCGATTCTATGGTATGCCTTTGCCGTCAGCTTGAAGCTTTTTTTGTTGTCCTTCTCTTTTTCTTTGTTTCTCTTTGCGCACTGCTATGCCGCGCTTTGCAGCTACCAAGTTCCGCTTCCATACCGCTTCTATTCTACCGTAAGCACCCGGTTTCAGCCACAGCACAAAAGAGCCGCTCGCCCAAATGCGGGAGAGCGACTCTTTCCTTTGTTCTAACAATTCGACATCTGCGGTTCTTACAATTCGGCGTCTGCCTTCTGCTTACTTCGCTGCGATATAGCCGAGGGCGGTCAGCGCCTCCGCGCACTCGACCGCGCCGCCCGCTGCGCCGCGGAGCGTGTTGTGGGAGAGGCCCACAAACTTCCAGTCGTAAATCGTATCTTCGCGGAGCCGGCCGATCGAGATGCCCATGCCGCCCTCGTAGTTCACATCAAGCGCGACCTGCGGGCGATTATCCTCCTCCATGTAGCGGATAAACTGCTGCGGTGCGCTCGGGAGCTTCATCTCCTGCGGCAGACCGCTGAACGCCGCGAGCTTCTCAAGGAGCTGTTCCTTCGTGGGCTTCTTCCGGAACTTCACGAAGACTGCCGCCGTGTGGCCGTTTAAAACCGGCACACGGATGCACTGGCTGCTGATCTTCGGCTCCGTCGCCGGCTCGATATGATCGCCCTCGATGTGTCCGTAAATGCGGAGCGGCTCTTTCTCGCTCTTTTCTTCCTCGCCGCCGATGTACGGGATGATGTTGCCGACCATCTCCGGCCAGTCCTTAAAGTTCTTGCCCGCGCCCGAGATGGCCTGATAGGTCGTGACAATCGCCTCGTAAGGCTCAAACTCTTTCCACGCCGCAAAGACCGGCGCATAGCTCTGAATTGAGCAGTTCGGCTTGACCGCGACAAAGCCTCTCTCGGTGCCGAGACGCTTTCTCTGCGCGGCGATAATCTCAAAGTGCTCCGGGTTCACCTCCGGAATGACCATCGGGACATCCGGGGTCCAGCGGTGCGCCGAGTTGTTCGAGACGACCGGCGTCTCGTGCTTGGCATAGGCATCCTCGATTGCGCGAATCTCCTCCTTCGTCATATCGACCGCCGAGAAGACAAAGTCCACTTCACGCGCCACCTGCTCGACCTCATTCACATTGTGAATGACCATCTTCTTATAGCGCTCCGGCATCGGAATGTCGAGTTTCCAGCGGTCGCCGACCGCCTCCTCATAGGTCTTGCCGGCGCTCCGCGGGCTCGCTGCCAGAGCCGTGACCTCAAACCACGGGTGCTGCTCCAGAATTGTCAGAAAACGCTGTCCCACCATGCCCGTTGCGCCGAGAACACCGACTCTCAGCTTTTTCTCAGGTGCGTGAAATTCTCTTTTCATCCTCAAATCCTCCGTACATGCGCCATTGCGCGAAATGCTCTCTCGTATGGCTCATAACTATACTCTGCTTTTTCCGAGTTGGCAAGTATGTTTTCGCGGTATGCGTACATTTGTGTTTATTGCACGGACAGACTTGTCGCTTTGCTCTTCTATCACGCAAAAACGCACAGTCCGCTCGGGACTGTGCGTCGTATTTTATGTCACAGCAGACTCTCCACAAACGCACGGACCTCTGCCATGTCCGCGGTCGGCTCAAAACGCTTCACGACATTTCCGTCGCGATCCACGACAAACTTCGTGAAATTCCACTTGATGTCCGGCTTCTCGGCGTAGTGTCTGTCCTGCTTCAGAAGAAGCGCGGACATCATCAGCGCCTTCGGCCCCTTGCCAAAGCCCGCAAATCCCTGCTGACTCTTCAGGAAGGTGTAGAGCGGGAGCTCGTGCTCGCCGTTCACCTCGGACTTCTTCTGCTGCGGGAAGGTCGTGTGGTACTTCAGCGTACAGAACTCGTGAATTTCCTCGTCCGTGCCGGGCGTCTGTCCCGCAAACTGGTTGCAGGGGATATCGATGATCTCGAGTCCCTTGTCGTGATCCGCCTCGTACATTGCCTCGAGCGGCTCATAGTGAGGCGTGAAGCCGCAACCGGTTGCCGTGTTGACAATCAGCATAACCTTGCCCTTGTAGTCCGAGAGTTTCAATTCTCCGCCGCCGACCGACGGCACACTGTAATCGTAAATGCTCATACCTTGTCCTTTCCGGTAAATACCAAACAGGCAAAGCCTAGCATAGTTCTAGGAATAAAACAAGTCTCAGGCCGCCGTGCCGTATTTCGTTTCGAGACGGTCTGCGATCGCCGTGTACTTGTCACGGAGTTCCTGCTCCGTAGGATCCGCCTCAAAAGCCGCCGAAGCCGCATTGATTTCCGCAAAGATTTCTGGCGAAAGACTGCGCTCGGCAAACGGGTAGACGACGGTATTTTCCTTTTCGATGTGGCGGTCTAAGAGCGCGGCATAGCCCATCGCCTCGGCGATAATATCGAGGCGGTTGTCATCGCTCGGGTCCTGCCGGAAGCGCTCTAACGCCTCGGTCAGGGCAAGCACATGCCCCCTGCCGAGATCGTGCTCGACCAGCATGCCGTGGGTCACCAGATTCTCACCGATCTTTCCCATGTTGGCGACCATCGCCTTGAAGAGGTGTTCCTCCTCCTTCTTGTGGTGGTGGTGATCCGCATAGTTCCGGATGAAGTCGATTGCCTCGGCAAAGTCCTCCTGATTTACTTCCTCGCCGTGCATCACCGAACGGCACATCGCGCGAAGTACCCGCAACATGCGTCTTATGTTCTCATGCTCTTCAACCATAAGGGAGATGCTCTCGTTCATGCCTTCTCCTTTAACACATAGCTCATCTCGGCGGGCGAGAGCAGCTCTAAGCGGGTGCCGGAGAGCATACCGCGCATCTCGGCGAGACGCAGCGCATAGTAGAGTTCCGGAGACTGACCGGCCTGAATCCAGAAGTCGCCGTGCAAATCCTGGTCGAGTGTCCAGGCAATGTGATCCTCCGCCTGCTCCGTCACACGGTCCACATGGTCGCAGGGCATGCCGTTCACAAGATTGTCGCCGTAGAAGCGATACGCCTCTGCGGGACTCGCCTCCGCCGGCGCTGCATTCGACGCGCCGAACGCAAAGACCTCGTCTTCAATCCGGGACTTTGCGTCGCTGTCCTCTTTCAGAATCGCCGCGACAAGTGCCGCATAGCGACCCTCGGCGTCGTGAATGCGCGCCTGCAGCCAGCCGTGAATGTTGTCGGTGTCAATCAGCTCCTCGAGCGGACGAAGCTCGCGATTCACATAAGTCTCATACTTTCCGCTGTCGCCGCTTCTCGCGCCCTCCTGCTCGGCGAGAGTTGTGATCAGTTCCTCCTGGAGGCGAATTTTGCGATACAGCCAGTGGTGAATCGGTCCCAAAAATAAGCTCATACTTTCCTCATTTCTCCGCAGCCTCTGCGGTCTTTGTTTTTCTTTTTGCGGTTCTCTGTATACAGGAAGACGCCGTGCGGCATCCGCCCTACCCGAGCAGTCTACCACACGGCGTCTTTTTATTTCCGTTGCCGGTGCAACAATTTGCGTCAAATCACTTCCATCACACGAATCATGTTCGTGTTGCCGCTCACGCCGAGCGGCAGACCTGCGGTCAGGATGACCGTATCGCCCTCGGACACCAGTCCAAGCTTCTTGGCCTCGTGGAGTGCGGCGTCAAAGAGCATGTCGGCATTGTCCTCCTGCGGAATCAGCACCGGAATCACACCAAAGAGCAAATTCATCTGGCAGGCAACCGTCTGGCTCACCGTGCAGGCAATGACCGGGCACTCCGGGCGGTACTTCGCGAGCCGTCTCGCCGTGAAACCGGAAATTGTGACCGTGACAATCGCCTTTGCGCGAAGATCCTCCGCGACCGTGCAGGTCGCATGGCTGATTGCGGTCGTCGCATCCTCTTGCTTCTCGGTCTCGAGTCTTCTTCTCCGCTCGCTGTAGTTGATGTCCTGCTCGGTCTTCTCGGCAATCTTGCTCATCATCTCGACCGCCTCGACCGGATAGCTTCCGGCCGCTGTCTCGCCCGAGAGCATAATTGCCATCGTGCCGTCGTAAATCGCATTTGCGACGTCCGTGACCTCGGCGCGCGTGGGCCGCGGGTTGTGAATCATCGAGTCGAGCATCTGGGTCGCCGTGATGACGATCTTGCCCATCTTTGCGCCGAGCTTGATGATGTCCTTCTGGATTGCCGGGACATCCTCAGCCGGGACCTCAACGCCGAGGTCGCCGCGCGCCACCATGACGCCGTCGGCTTCCTTAAAGATTTCCTTGATATTCTTCACGCCCTGCACGGACTCGATCTTTGCGATGATCTTCATCTTGCTGCCGTGCGCATCGAGAATCTCGCGGATTGCGCGGATATCCGCAGCCGTTCTCGTGAACGAAGCCGCGATATAGTCAAAGCCCATCTGGCAGCCGAACTCAATGTCGCTTCTGTCCTGGTCGGAGATAAAGGGCATCGAGAGATCGGCGCCCGGAATGTTCACACCCTTGTGGTTCGAGACCTTGCCGCCGTTCTCGACCGTGCAGTGAATTTCGGTGCCGTCCACCTCGTCGACGCGAAGGCCGATCAGACCGTCGTCAATCAGAATGACGCCGCCCTTCTGCACATCGCTCGGCAGTTCCTTATAACTCACGGAGACAATCGTGTTGTCGCCGAGCAACTCTCTCGTGGTCAGCGTGAACTTTGCGCCCTTCTCAAGCACTTCCGAGCCGTTCTGAAAGTCGCGAAGACGAATCTCCGGGCCCTTCGTGTCGAGCAGCGTTGCAACCGGGAGACCCAGCTCTCTGCGGAGCTTCACCACGCGCTTGAATTTCTCGGCGTGCGCCTCGTGCGTGTCATGAGAAAAGTTAAAACGTGTCACATTCATGCCCGCGAGCATGAGCTTCTTCAGCATCTCCTCGCTGTCACTGGCAGGTCCAATCGTGCAGATAATCTTTGTCTTTCTCAAAATTCTCTCCTTTGAAGTCTCTCCCGAGACCTTGAAACTACAATATCTCTCTTCAAATCGCAAGATTCTAGCACAAGTCTTTCCCCTTTGCAAGTCTCAGCGCTTCACGCGCGCGCCCTTGCCCGCCATCAGCGCTTCGACCTCGTCGACACTTGCCATCGATGTGTCGCCCGGCGTGGTCATCGCGAGCGCCCCGTGTGCCGCGCCGTACTCGACCGCCTTCTTCGGGTCGCCCGTCGTCATGAGCCCGTAAATCAGACCCGAGGCAAAACTGTCCCCGCCGCCCACGCGATCCAGCACTTCCATGGCCTCATAGCCGCGCGAAAAGGCGAGCGCGCCATCGGCAAAGCAAATGGCCTTCCAGTCGTTCACGGTCGCCGAGTGCACGGTGCGGAGCGTCGTCGCAACCACCTTCCAGTTCGGGAACTCAGCCGCGCCGCGCCGGAGCATCTCCTGGTAGCCCTCCAGGTTCAGCTGATCGAGGCTCTCGCTGTTGCCGGGGACCTCGAAGCCGAGGCAGGCCGTAAAGTCCTCCTCGTTGCCGAGCATCACATCCACATAGCGCGCGAGGGCGCGGTTTACTTCCTGCGCTCTCGCCTTGCCGCCGATCGCATTCCACATCGAGGGACGGTAGTTTAAGTCGTAGGAAATCACGGTGCCGTAGCGGTGCGCCGCCTCGCAGGCCGCAATCGCGGTCTCCCCGGCGCGCTCCGAGAGCGCCGCGTAGATGCCGCCGGTGTGCAGCCAGCGGACACCGATCTCGCCGAAGATGTAGTCGAAGTCAAAGTCCTCCGGCCCCATCTGCGAAATCGCCGTGTTGGCCCGGTCAGAACAGCCGAGCGCGCCGCGGACACCGAAGCCGCGCTCCGTAAAATTCAGGCCGTTCCGGCAAGTTCTGCCGATGCCGTCCGTCTTCACCATGCGGATAAAATCGGTCGCAACACCGCCCTGCTCAATGCAGTCGACCAGGAGCTTTCCGACTTCGTTGTCGGCGAAGGCCGTGATGACCGCCGTCTTTAAACCGAAACACTTGTGGAGACCGCGCACCACATTGTATTCGCCGCCGCCCTCCGAGACACGGAAGCTCCGTGCCGTTCTGACTCTTCCCTCGCCCGGATCGAAGCGAAGCATAATCTCACCGAGGCTCACGGCGTCAAAGGAACATTCCTCGCGCGGTCTGAGTTGCAGGTCCATTTGTCTGTCCTCCTTCGTGACTGTCGTTTGTTCAGCGCTCCAGCTGGGCGCGCATATTTTCCATCCTGCGCAGGCGGTTTTCGCGCTGCTGTTGCATCGCTTCTTCGGAGAACCCCTGATAGATGGTCTTCTCCGCCTCTTCCTCCGCCTGCAGTACGGCCTTTTTCAGTTCCTCCGCCTTCTCCGTGAGCACGGCGCTCTCCGGCTGACCGAGTTCCGTCCGCACATAGCCCTTCAATGCGAGATACTCGAGCAGTGCATTCGCGCCAATCTGCGTAGCGTTCAGGTACTCCGCAAACTCGCGCATACTCTCAATCTTCTCAAAGTTCGCAAGGAACATAACCGCCGCGATTTCCCGCTGCTCGAGGTCAAAGCGCGCACCTATCGTTTCCGCGTAGCGCCGGAACAGACGCTCGACATAATAGTGTTCCGTCCAGACATTGGCGCTAAGCGGCGCATGCGCCGCAAAGGCCTTTTCCTCGCCGAGTCGCTTCGAACCCGGTAAAAACGGAATCACGCCATCGTCATGCGAGTAGTCGAGCAGAAAGCCGTAAATTTCCGGCCGGTGGCTTGCATACTCCTCCTCCGAAAAGACTTTTTTGTAAAAGTCCCGGTAGTAGTTCAGCACATTCATCTTCATCCGGACGATGTTCGGGATATTCAGGCCCTGTTGCACGAGCGAGCCTTCTGTCTTCACATAGTAGTAGGTCGGCGCGCGGAGCACAAAAATGCGCTCGGCATGCAGAATGTACTCCATATTGAAGATAAAGTCCTCGCACCAGCGCAGCTTCTCGTCCATGCGGAGATGATAGTGCTCCACGATGTCGCGGCGGAAAAACTTGTTCCAGATGACGCCGTAATAGTAATCGGCCGGACTTTTTGCCATGCAGGCCGCAAATTCCTCCCGCGTGAGCAAGCCTTCTTCGTCAATCGAGCCCTTTCTGGCGGTCCACCCGTCCACGACGCGATAAAAGTCGGAAATCACGAGATCCGCCCGGTTTGTCTCGGCAGCGTGAAAAAAGAGAGCTGTCGCCTCCGGCGTGATCCAGTCGTCGGCATCGAGAAACTGGAGATAGTCTCCGGCTGCGAGCGAGAGCGCCTGATTTCTCGTGTCCGAGACGCCGCTGTTTTCCTTGTGAACCACGCGAATGCGGGCATCTTTCGCCGCATAGGCATCACAGAGCGCCGGCGTGCCGTCTTTAGAGCCGTCATCCATGACGAGCACCTCAAAATCCGTAAAAGTCTGCGCGAGCACGCTGTCCAGGCAGCGCGCGAGAACCTTTTCGGCGTTGTAGACGGGAATGATAATCGAAACTTTCGGCATACACACCTCCCACCGGAAAAACGAAAAAACGCTTATTTCCACTTTCCAGTATACCTGTTTTCAAGGCAATGCGCCTCACATTTTCTCCGACTTCTCTGAATTAAATCCGAAAGTCTTCCCCGGGAGCATTGTCTCGGCGCCCGCTTTCCGCTATACTTGGGGACGTCGGCGAGGTACGCAGTGTTTTCGCCCCGCAAGAAAGAAGGTCTCGTTCTATGAATCAAAAATATTTTGACTATTTGGAGCAGACGGCCCCCGAAGCCGCTGCCATTCTGGAGAGCAGGAGTTTCCGCTCTCTCTTACATTATCCGCGTCACATTTACACAAATACCTATGACCACTCGGTCCGCGTCGCGGTCTGCATGGCCTGGCTTGCCGCGCGCAGCGGCGCCGACCCGAACAGCGCCGTCAAGGTGGGATTGCTCCACGACCTCTGCTTTGTCGACTACACCCGGAAAAACGACCACCCGGGGCTCTACTGCTTCTATCATCCCGAAGAGGCCGCGGCCAATGCCATGCGGGAATTCGGCCTGACCCGCAAGGAAGCGCGGGCCATTCGCGCGCACATGTTTCCGCTGAGCGTACATCTGCCGAGCTCCAAACTCGCCTTTCAGTTGTTGCTCGCGGACAAAGCAGTCGCGCTCTACGAAGTCCTGCTGGGCGTTCATTTTCTCCGGAACGGGGTCTCGCACTTTGCGGCCCGCCGCATCATTCACTCTCGCTGAGCCATGGAAACCGAATACTTACTGCCGCGCTTTCGCGAATTGCCGCAGCTCGGCCTCTATTCCGATCAAGTTGTGACGCTCGTCAACGAAGTGTTGTCTCCCCTATTGCCCGCGGACAGCCACCAAAAAAAAGACGCACAGCCCTTCACGGCGTCGATGCTGAATAACTATGTGAAACTTCGCATTCTGACGGCTCCGGTCAAAAAACAGTACTCGAGAGAGCAGGTCGCAACCGCGATCGTGCTCTGCATTCTGAAGCAGGTCTACAGCATCTCGGAGATTGCCGCACTCATCTCCTTTGCTCTGGACAGTGCGGAGCTCCCGAAGGCCTATGACCGCTTTTGCGCGCTCTTTGAGCAGATTCTGATTTGTACGCGGGAAAAGAGAGACTACGCCGAGGTCATCGCACAGGATGACACCATCTATCTCCTGAAAACCGTCCTGATTTCCTGCTCGGCAAAATTCTATGTGAAAGCGCGCCTCAGAAAAAATACAGGCCGCGCCGGACGGAACTGAAATCCGGTTCCAAAGCATCTCAATATCGCGTCCCGACACGAGTTATAGGGCAAAAAGAGTTGGTAAAAAGTGCTTCAAACCCTTGCTATACAAGGGTTCTCTCTGCTTACATCTTCCTTGAAATAGTATGTTTGATCATGCGGCAAAACAGCTACAAGCCACAGAAAAAGGTGGAGAATTCAATCCCTAAGTGGGGTGATGCAATCGTCTGTAGCCAGCACCACCTCTTTTTGTCCGCTTAGCCTCCTTTTACCCTATCACGCAAAAAGAACCGCACGGAGTTTTGTGATTCCGTGCGGTTCTTCTTTTCGTTTGAAACCGGTATGACAGGCGTCCGGCCCTGTTGCTTCACTCGGAGAGCAGAATTCTGTCGTTGTCGAGTTCACTGCCCGCGCCCTGCTTGAAGCGATCCAGCAGATCCTGCACCGTCATCGCGGCTCTCGTCTCTCCGGACACATCGAAAACAATGCGCCCGCCGTCCATCATGAGCGTACGGTTGCCGAGTTCGAGAGCCTGATGCATATTGTGTGTGACCATGAGGCAGCTGATGTGCCGCTCCCGGACAATTTTTGCCGTCAGGTCAAGCACCTTCTCGGCCGTCTTCGGATCCAGCGCCGCTGTGTGCTCATCGAGCAGTAACAGTTTCGGTGTGACCACGGTCGCCATCAAAAGCGTCAGTGCCTGACGCTGTCCGCCGGACAAAAGGCCGACCGGCTGCTCCATTCTGTCTTCGAGGCCCATATGAAGCTCGCTGAGCTGCTCCCGAAAGAAAATTCTGTCCTTCGCCGCGCTGCGGCTGAACGCACTCGTGTGCCCCGAGGCGCGGAGGTAGGCAATCGTCAGATTCTCCTCAATGGTCATGTGCGGCGCGGTACCGAGCAGCGGGTCCTGAAACAGGCGCCCGATGATGCGGCTCCGCTTGTGTTCCGGCAGAAAGGTGATGTCCAGATCGTCGAGAAAAATCTCGCCGTCATCCACAAAAAAGCTGCCGGCAATCGCGTTGAAAAAGGTGGACTTGCCGGCGCCGTTCGAGCCGACAATCGCCGCGAAATCGCCGTCCGGCAGCGTGAGCGAGAGGTCGTTCAGCGCAATCTTCTCGTTGACCGTGCCCTCGTTGAAGGTCTTCTTTAAATTCGAAACTCTCAGCATGCCTTGCCTCCTCTCTCCCGGCGCCGCCGCATGGCCGCCTTTTTCCGGCGGTGCAGGGCAAGGGCGCGCTGTGCCTCCGGCGCCGCGATCGCAATCGCGACAATCAGGGCCGAGACCAGCTTAAAGGCCTCTGTCGGCGCGTTCAAGCGGAGCGCAATCGAAATCATGAAGCGGTACAGGCAGGAGCCGATTACGACGCCGACAATCCGGACCGGCATGCGCCGCTTACCGAACAGCGTCTCGCCGATAATCAGCGCGGCGAGGGCTATCGTGACCATACCGGTTCCGAGGTTGATGTCCGCCGACTTGTTGTAGCTCGCAAAGAGCGAGCCCGCAAGACCGGTCAGCGCGTTCGAGCAGCAAAGTCCCACGACTATCATAAACGAGGGATCGATTGACGAGGCCCGCACCATTTCCATGCTGTCGCCGGTCGCCCGAATCGAGAGGCCGATCCGGGTCTTCAGAAACCAGTTGAGAGCCGCGCAGATCAGGGCGACCAGAATCAGAAGCAAAATACTTCTCGACCAGTCGCCGAGCACCGTCCCGTCAAACAGTTTGCTCCAGAGCGAAAAGAGGGTGTCCGTCCCGAAAATCGAGACATTCGAGGAAAAGCCCATGACGCCGAGGTTTACTGTATAGAGTCCCGTATTCACAATGATGCCCGCCAGAATACTCGGCACGCCGAGCTTGGTCTGCAGCAAGGCGGTCACCGCCCCCGAGAGCACACCGGCCAGCATCGCCGCCGGGATTGCGAGCAGCGGATGCCCTGACATCGTCACAACCGCACCGACCGCGCAGCCAAGCGTAAAGCAGCCGTCCGTCGAGAGATCACAGATATTCAGGATACTGAAACTGATAAAGAGTGACAGCGCGACAATCGCATAAATCAGGCCGACCTCCAGCGCTGTCCGCAGCATAACCGGCGTCAAAAAACTTTCCACAGCGCCTCCTTACTTCTTGTCGAACTCTTTTTTCGTCGTGATTTCATTGACTGCCGTGCTGTGCGGCGCAAAGTCCTTCTTCAGGGTCTCAAGATCATAGCCGAGTGCCTTCGCCGTGTCGGTGTTGACAGTCGCGATACCGTTGTCAAAGGTCTTGACCGGGACGCTGCCCGCATTGCCCGCCTTCAGCACTTCCGCCGTGAGATCGGCGGTCTCCTTGCCGAGCTGCGCGTAGTCGACGCCGTATCCCACAAATGCGCCGTTTAACGCGAACGAATCCGCACCGCCGAAGTGCGGAATCTTCGCCGTAATCAGCTTCTCATAGAACGAGAGTTCCGCGTTCTGCACCGTGTTGTCGGTCGGCGTGAAAATCGCATCAACCTTCTCGGCAATCAGCGCGTCGACCGCCGCATTGATCTCATCGTTCGTCGTGCCGGTCTTCTCGATGTAGCGGATGCCGTGCGCATCGAGGAAGGCCTTGGCGTCCGCAATCGGCTTCTCGGAGCTGTCCTGGCTCTTGGAATACAAAAGACCCACATACTTGGTGTCCGGCTTGGTCGCGAGAATCAGCTCCATAATCGCGTCCGTGTTCAGGCTGTCCGAGGTGCCGGTGATATTGCCGCCGGGCGCATTCAAATCCTTCACAAGCTTTGCGCCAACCGGATCGGAGACCGCCGAGAACACAATCGGCGTCTCGGAATGGCCTTCGACCGTGGACTGCACAATCTGTGCCGCCGGGGTTGCGAGCGGAATGATCACATCCACCTTATCGTCAAGGAGCTTTGCCGCCATCTGGTTTAAGGTCGCGGAATCCCCCTGGCCGTTCAGCGTGTAGGGCTTATACTCGTAGCGAACCTCGTCGTTCGAGAGCGCGTCAAGCTCCTTCTCCACATTCTGCGCAATCTGGTTCAAGGACGGGTGATCCATAAACTGGAGAATGCCGACCTTATAGACCTTTGCGCTACTGTTCTCTGCCTTGCTGTCTGCCTTCGCACTGTCGCTCTTTGCGCCGCAGGCCGCGAGCGCCAAGGTCATAAAGCCAAGGAGCGCTGCCGCCGCCACTCTGTTCTTCTTCATTTGAAAACCTCCCCTGTTGTACTGCGAGCATACCGCCGAAAACGCCCCGTGAGCACTCGCTCACGGGGCGAAGAAAAGCGAAGTATCCTCTGTCGTCATATCTGCTGATTTTATCTCTTTTGCGAGGTAAGGTCAATCGTTTCCAGCAAATCCGGGCGAAAGCGCGCGGTTATGCGAACTGCCGCCGACTGCCGCCATTCTGCCACTTTGGCGTGGTCGCCGCTATAGAGAACTTCCGGCACGCGCTGCCCGAAGAGTTCGGCGGGCTGGGTATACTGCGGATACTCGAGCAGTCCGGTCTCAAAGGACTCCTCCTCTGCGCTGCCCGCTTTCAGCACGCCCGGCAGGAGCCGGAGCGCGGCGTCGGCGACCGCCATCGCCGGAATTTCACCGCCCGTCACAATATAGTCGCCGATCGAGATACGCTCATCCACCGCCTCGAGCGCCCTCTCATCGATGCCTTCATAGCGCCCGCAGAGCAGTACGAGCGTGTCGCAGGCCGCATAGCGGTGTGCGGTTCGCTGGACAAACGGAAACCCGGTCGGCGTGAGTGCCGCAACCAGACTGCCGTCCGCGCCGCCGGGCCGTCCCGGTTTCTCCTGCAGGCGCCGCCCGGTCAGAGCTTCGACCGCGCGAAAGATGGGCAGTGCGCGGAGAACCACGCCTCTGCCGCCGCCGAACGGCGAGTCGCTGACCTGCCGAAAACTCCCGTCCGCAAAGTCGCGGAGATCCGCGACCTCGACGGAATGCCCCTGCCGCCTCGCGAGCTGCACCGCATGCGAGGCAAAATAGCTCTCAAAAAATTCCGGCGCGATGCTCAAAAAGACCAGTCTCAACGGATTGCGTCCTCGATCGCCGCATCCTCCGAGAGCTCCTGCTTCCAGAGTGCATAGTCGTCGCGCTGCATGATGCCGAAGTGGAATGGATTCCGGATCTCGGCATTCGGGAAGAGCGCCCGGAGGCTTTCGAGCGCGCGGCTCATGTCCGAGCGGCCCGAAGTCGCAAACGGAATGAGGCACTTGCCGTCCGCCTCGAGTCTCCCGAGAAACTCTTTATAGTAGTCCGGCATATCGTCCCACCAGATCGGGAAGCCGAGGAATAAGGTATCGCAGTCCGAGACATCCGGCGTCTCGGTGACGGACTTCGGCAGATTTTTCTGCAGGCGGTCGGCGACCACGCGCGCGCAGGCGGAGAAAAAGCCACCGTAGAGCACATCCGCCTCGACTTTGAGCAGCGGACTTTCAAAATCCTTCGCAATCCGCTTTGCGATCTTCTCCGTGCTGCCCGTTTTGCTACAGTAAATGACCATTGCATTCATCATTCGTCCCTCGTTTCCGCGCGCTGACCGCGCCTTGTCTTAATTTGGATACATTTCAGTATACCATGCCGCACGCGACAGGGCAAAGAGCCGGAAAAGCATACTGCCGACACACGGCGGGTGGATAGGTCGCTTCGCATATATTATACTGATACCAACGAAGCATATCTGAAACACCGCTCGAATACACAATGTCTGCGATTTTCCCGGAGGTCCCCTATGTTTGCAAGTCCTCGCGCCCGCATCAAGCTTCTCGCCCTGCTTTGTATGACCCTTAACCACTTTGCGCACATGTTTTTGCCGGGTAGCAGCCCGCTCGCCATGTTACTGACGGGACTCGGCTACTTTACCGCGCCCGTCATGTGTATGTACCTCACGGACGGCTACTTCTACACCCGTTCGCGGCGCGGGTATCTGAAGCGCCTCGCCGTCACGGCTCTCCTCTCACAACTTCCGTTCTGGCTCGCGTTTCGCATTCCGTTTCAGCTGAACATGCTCTTTTCGCTCACCTTTTGTTTGCTGCTTCTGACAGTCGCCGAGGAAATGAAGGGAAGTCCGTTTCGGACGCCGCTCCTCGCTCTCCTCTTTTTCGTCTGCACCTTTTTCTCGGACTGGTCCGCGTTTGCGCCCGCCATGGTGCTCCTTTTTCTCGCCGCGCGCGGTGTCCGCGAAAAAAAGCGCTACGGCTTTCTCTTCGCGATGCTCGGGCTCTCGATTGACGCTGTCATAACCGGCCTCGCCTTACAGGAGCCGCTCCCGTTACTCTGTTTCCGCCTGTTCTCCGTCAATGCGGGGCCTCTTCTCGCGCTCCTCATCGCCTACCCGGCGGAACCCGCTTTCACGCGCCCGGATCCGCGCGCCGAAGCGACGGCGCAGCAAGCGCCCGCCGGCGTTAAGCCGCGCGCCGCACGCGTCTCGCAGTGGTTCTTTTATCTCTACTATCCGCTGCACCTCACGGTTCTCGTCCTGCTAAAACACTTTGTGTTCGTCTGAGCAAAGCGGCGGAATTCAGCGCCGCAGGCGGATTGCGATTTCAAAAACCGCCATCCAGATCGGCTGGTGCAGAAGGTAAATCGGCAGCGCGTGTCTGCCGACCCAAGCGAGCAACCGCCCTCTCCGGCGAAAGAGCGCCTGTCCGGAAAGCCGTTTTACCAGAACCTCACCGAGCGTGCCGCCCTCTTCTGCGGGCGCAATGCACCCGAACCCTCCGTTCATGCCGCGCGCCGTACAGGACTTTGCCGCGGCGGCCGCATCGCGCCGCGCTTCCGCCCGGTACTGCGAGAGAAAATAGCCCGCGAGAAACAAAAATCCCCAGGGCAGCAGCGAAAAATAGTCGAGCGACGAGAACTCGGCCGGCGGAAAGCCGAGGCAGGCCGTCAAACGACTGCGGTACAGGGCGTCCGGCAGCGTGATAAGCTTCAGACTCTCAAAGCCGAGGCTTCCCTGATTCACATTGCGGCACAGGAAAAACAGTCCGAGACAGAGCGCAGCGCCGAGAGGGCCTATCCGACACCAGGAGCGGAGACGCATCTCACGCGAAAGCCAATCCTCCGGCAAAACGAGAAGTAGCTGCCAGAGCCCCAGAAAGCTCAGAATACCGTAGTGGATTTCCTGCCCGAAGGCGCCCGCGACCGCCTCGACGAGCGCGCCCGCAAACAAAATCGTCGCGCCCCGCCGGAACTTGTTCGTCCCGAGCGCGTAGCTATAGCCCGACAGAAAAATAAAGCTCCAGCAGATGCTCTGCTGCCAGACATAGCCGGGCAGACCGCTGTACCAGTCAAAACCCGGCAATTCGAAATAGTAGACCAGATCCCAGAGCCCGTGGTACAGACACATGTTGATCACCGCGATACCCCGCCAGACATCGAGCCACATAAGACGCGGCTGCTGCTCTTCTTTTTCCGTTTTTTCCCTCTGTTCTTTCATCCTTCACCTGTCTCTCTTTGCTGTCCGAAGACCACCGGGCTCCGCATTCACTTTTCCCTGTATTTTAGCAAAACTCTTCCCGTTTTCACATATTCAGACAGCCTTCTCTATGATATGATAAAAAAATAACAAAACAGGGAGGGACACCCATGAAACAAAAACGAAGCTTCTTGCCGTATCTCCTCATTCTGATCGGCATCATACTTCCGATTTTTCTGATGCAGCACCTCATGCAGACCACCGCGCATAAGGGCGGCGTCGCGAAAAAGGACATTCCGCCCGATGCCGTCACCGCGACCGCCTCGGCGCAGGGCATGAACGGCCCGGTCGAGGTCGAAGTCATTGCGACACCGGACCGGATTTACTCTGTCAAAGTCGTAGATCACCACGAGACCGAGGGCATCGGTACCGTGGCAATCGGCGAGTTCCCGGAGAAAATCTTCAAAAATCAGAGCTATGAGCTCGATGCCGTCTCGGGTGCGACCCTCACCAGCAACGCAATCCACGACGCCGTGAAAGCGGCGCTCGAGCAGGGCGGTATTGATCCGAAGCCCTTCTCGACCGCAGTCCACGAAGTCCGCGAAAAGCAGCCGGATCAGACCCTCGACACCGACATCGTGATTGTCGGCGGCGGCGGTGCCGGTCTGACCGCTGCGATTGAGGCGGCAAATGCCGGCAAGAAGATTGTGATTCTCGAGAGTCAGGCCATGGCGGGCGGCAATTCGATTCGCTCGACCGGCGGCATGAATGCGGCAAAGACCCCCGCGCAGGATAAGAACAGCTTCGACGAGGCGGCAGGTGTCGAGAAGACGCTTAAGACCGCCGAAGAAAAGTACGCGGACAATGCAGCGATCACCGAACTCGCAAAGACAGTTCGCGAACAGTGGGCGGCCTACCAGGCATCCCCGAACGGCTACTTTGACTCCGTGGAGCTCTTTGAGCTCGAAACGCTGATCGGCGGCAAGGGGCGGAATAACCCCGAACTCGTCAAGGCACTTGCCTCGAATTCGGCGGATGCCATCCAGTGGCTTGATAGCATCGGCGCGCCGCTTTCCTCCGTCTCGAGCTTCGGCGGCGCTTCGGTGAAGCGCATTCACCGCCCGGTCAATGCCGAGGGCAAGACCGTCTCGGTCGGCACCTTCATGCTCCCGATTCTCGAGGAAAATGCGAAGAAGATCGGCGCGGATCTCCGCCTCGAGACCAGAGCCGAGAAGCTCCTCACCGATGAGAGCGGCAAGGTGGTCGGCGTCGAGGCAGTCGGCCCGACCGGCGAGAAGGTCACCGTACATGCAAAGGCTGTCATTCTTGCGAGCGGCGGCTTCGGCGCAAACCTCGAGATGGTCACCAAGTACCGTCCGGAACTGAAGGGCTTCATGACCACCAACGCAAAGGGTGCACAGGGTGACGGCATTATGATGGGCGAGGCTGTCGGCGCAGACACCGTGGATCTCGACCAGATTCAGATTCACCCGACCGTCGAGATGAACACGGCGGCGCTGATCACCGAGGGACTCCGCGGCGACGGTGCGATTCTCGTGAACAGCGACGGCAAGCGTTTCACCGATGAAGTCGGCACGCGCGACGCGGTTTCCGCCGCCGAGATTCAGCAGCCCGGCAGCTTTGCGTATCTGATTGTCGATCAGGCGATGACTGACGCTTCCAATGTCATTCAGGGCTATATCAAGAAGGGCTACACGACGCAGGGCGACAGCTATGCAGCGCTCGCCACTGCTCTGCAGATTGACCCGACCGCCTTTGAGTCCACGATGAACGAGTGGAACGCGGCGGTCGCGGCAAAGACAGACAGTCAGTTCGGGCGCACAAGCTTTGCGGCACCGCTCAGCACGCCGCCCTACTACGCAATCAAGGTCACGCCGGGCGTCCACCACACGATGGGCGGTCTCCGGATTAACCCGAACACCGAAGTCCTGACTGCCGACGGCAACAAGATTCCGGGTCTCTTCGCAGCCGGTGAAGTAACCGGTGGCGTGCACGGTGCGAACCGCCTCGGCGGCAATGCTGTCGCAGACTTTGTGGTCTACGGCCGCATTGCGGGCAAGCAGGCAGCTGCTTACCTCAGCCAAAATTAATTTGCTCCTTTCGTTACACTACCTACCATAAAGCTTCAAGAAAGAGAAAGACCCCGGCGCTGCCTGCTTTTCGCAGGCAGCGCCGGGGTCTTTTGAAGTAACGCGGAGATATACAAACGGCTCTCGCCGCAGAAAAAGATAGTATAGTCTCCGTCATTTTAAGGGAAAGTCATCCTTTTAAGGGAATCCTAAATTACCGACCTTCCCGGCAATTCAGAGCTTTTGCTTTTCTTTGTTTCGCTTTCGCGATACGCGTCTGATTATTTCGTCTCAAGCTTTCTCGAGAAGGCCGAGCCTTGTGAGCACTTCGCTCACCTCGCGGACCGGAATGATTTCGAGCTTCTCCCGCACTTCGGGCGCGACATCCGCGAGATCTTGCTCGTTGTCTGCCGGAATGAAAACCGTTTTGACACCCGCCCACTCGGCCGCCATCAGTTTCTCCGGCAGGCCGCCGATCGGCTTCACCTCGCGCTGCAAACTCACCTCGCCCGTCATCGCAACCGTCGCGGGAATCGCCTTGCCGGTCAGAAGGGACGCGAGCGCCGTGGTCAGTGTGATACCCGCGCTCGGGCCGTCCTTCGGCGTCGCGCCGTCCGGAACATGAATGTGGAGATCATTTTCCGCAAAAAGCTGCGCCTTCTCCGGGAAGAGCGCCTTCACCTTGCTGACCGCAAGCTCCGCCGACTCTTTCATGACATCGCCGAGCTGTCCGGTCACATGAATCTTGCCGCTCCCCTTCGTGAACAGAGTCTCGATGTAGAGAATTTCGCCGCCGACCGCGGTCCAGGCGAGGCCTGTCACAATGCCGGGTGTCGTATTCTCACGCACCTTGCGGTGCAGCATCGGGGGCGTGTCCATCAGAGACCGCAGATTATCCCGCGTGACAGTGAGCGGCTGCTTGTCGCGGAGATACCGTACGGCCGCACCGCGGCACAGCTTGTCGAGACAGCGTTTTAATCCGCGCACGCCCGCCTCCCGCGTGTAATCCGAAATCAGAATGTCCAAAATCTCATCCGGAATCAACACCTGCTCCGCCGTGAGTCCCACGCCGTCGAGTGCCTTCGGAAGCAGGTGGCGTTTTGCGATTTCCTTCTTCTCAAGCGGCGAGTATCCCTGAAACGAAATCACTTCCATGCGGTTTAAGAGCGGCGCCGGAATGGTCTCGAGACTGTTCGCCGTGCAGACAAAGAGCACATCCGCGAGATCGTAGGGCACATTCAGATAGTGGTCGGTGAAGCTGTGATTCTGCTCCGGATCCAGCACTTCGAGCAGCGCGCTCGCGGGATCGCCGTGGAAACTGCTCGAGAGCTTATCCACCTCGTCGAGCACCATGACCGGGTTCGAGACGCCGCTCTTCTTGATGCCGTCCATGATGCGCCCCGCCATCGCGCCGATGTAGGTTCTCCGGTGACCGCGGATATCCGCCTCGTCGCGCACCCCGCCGAGGCTCACACGGACATACTTTCTGCCGAGCGCGCGCGCAATCGAGGCGCCTATGCTGGTCTTTCCCGTGCCGGGCGCACCGACAAAGAGCAGAATGGAGCCTGACTGCCGCCCCTTGAGTGACATGACCGCAATCTGCTGCAGAATGCGGTCCTTCACTTTTTTGAGGCCGAAGTGATCTTCGTTCAGCACCTGCTCCGCCGCCGCGAGGTCAATCGCCGCGGCCGCCTCCTTCTTCCACGGAAGATTCGTCACATAGTCGAGGTAATCGTAGAGCAGACCGCTCTCCGCACTCTGCTGCCCCTCCTGCTTGAGGCGCTTCAGAACCTTTTCGGCCTCTGCCTTCGCGCTCTCGTTCATCCCGAGGTCCTGAATCTTCAGCTCAAACTTCCGTAGATCCGAGATCTTTTCGGGGTGCAGGTTGTCGAGTTCCTTTTGCAGATACTCGATCTGCTTTTTCAGCGCGTTCTCGCGGTACATCTTCTGATATTCCTCTTCCTGCGCGCTGCTCGCCTCGCTGTTCACCTTGTGAAACTCCAGATTTTCACGGAGCAGTTCCTCTAACTTTTGCTCCCGCTTCTCACGGCTGTCCTCGGCGAGAATGTCCATCTTCTCCTCGGGCGAATTGATGAGCCAGCGGTTCACAATGCCCGCGATGTCGCCGAGCGACGCCCAGCGGGACATCATGCCGCGGAGCATGGGACCGAACTGCGGGTTATCGCCGTAGGCCTCGAGCATGTGCCGCTTCATCTGCTTCAGCCGCTCCGCCGAGACCGCCTCGTCTAAATCCTCAATGTCCGGTCTGCGCTCCACATCGAGATCAATGCTGTGATCGGGGTAGATGTTGACCGACCGGAGGTTGACGCGCGTATTGCTGCGGAATACCAGCACGCCCTGCTCACCGACCTCGACCACGGCGCCACTCACGCCGATCGGATAGAAATCGTCTGCGGCGAGCTCCTCCCGGGTCTTGTTCTCTTTCATAAAAATCAGAGTCACACGCTCTCCCGAGACCGGGACTCTGCCTATCATTTTATCAAAACGCTCCAGCGAGAGCGGAATACTCGCGCCGGGCACTGCCAAAATGTTATAAACCGGTACAACTGCCATGTATCAGCCTCCTCTGCGCTTACTGTTATATTTGTTATGTAACAGTATGATACCAGCGCGCAGGAGTTCCGTCAAGCGCATCTTTTCGCCGTGGCCGCCGTCTCAGATCTGATAGTCGCTGTAATTCTTCTGGTTCATCACGAGGTGGCGCGGCAGACCGGCGACCATCATTGGGTTATAGTGCCCCTGAATCAGCGGCTTCACATAGCTCACGAACTCATCGGTCACATAGTCTCCGGCCGCGTTGATCCAGCTGCGCGGCACCAGTTTCTCACCGTTTGCAATCCGGTGCACATCGTAGACGCCGATGGCCGACTGGTAGGGGTCATCCGAGACGCGGTCAATCACGACCATCACGCCGCTCGAGCCCTCATCCGCCGCTTTGACCGTCGCACCGCCGACCGCAAACGCCTCATCCACATCGACGCGGCTCGCGAGATGTGCCGCCGCGCGCTGCAGGGTCGAGAGTTCCACGGCACGGGTCTTGATGCCGAGGCGCTCATGCACGAGCCCCGCGAGATAGGAGGCCGTGCCCGTCATCTGAATGTGCCCGAACGCGTCCTTGCTGTGCGCGCCGTCCGCAAGCTCGCAGACATAGGCGCCGTCCGCCGTCCGTATGCCCTCGGAGACCGCCGCGACAATCACATCCTTCTTCTCGAGCAACCCCGCCACACGCTCCACAAAGGCCTCAATATCAAAGGGCACTTCGGGGAGGTAGATGAGGTCCGGGCCGTCGCAGTCCTCCTGGCGCGCGAGTGCCGTCGCGCCGACGAGCCAACCGGCATTCCGCCCCATGATCTCGATGATGTTCACATTTTTCTTCTTATAGGAGAAGCCGAGCGCGTCGCGAATCACTTCCTTGGTCGAGGCCGCAATGTACTTTGCCGCCGAGCCGAAGCCCGGCGTGTGGTCGGTAATCGCGAGATCGTTGTCGATCGTCTTCGGGCAGCCCACAAAGCGCTGCTTTGCGCCGGTGAGGAGTGCGTAGTCCGAGAGCTTCCGTATCGTGTCCATCGAGTCGTTGCCGCCGATGTAAATAAAGACTTCAATGTCCAGTTTGTCGAGCAGCGCAAACACCTTGTCAAAGACTTCTTTGTCCTCGTGAATCTCCGGCAGTTTGTAGCGGCAGGTGCCAAGGAAAGCCGACGGCGTGCGCTTCAGAAGCTCGAGTTCAAGCTCATTCCGGATATAGTCCGAGAGATCCACATACTGCTCATCCAGAAAGCCCTGAATGCCGAAGCGCATCCCGTAGACCTTCTGATAGCCACGTTCTTTTGCTGTCTTGAAGACACCCGCAAGACTCGAATTGATGACAGCGGTGGGACCGCCCGACTGCCCGACCAGCACATTCCCTTTCATGACATTTCCTCCTTTTTCTGCGCTGAATAGCCAAACTTTTCAGCTCTTTTTAGTATAACGAAAGTTTTAAAAAGAATCCAGTGTGAGAAAAAGAGCGAAGAACTAAGGTTCTTCGCTCTTTTTCTTTCTCTTCGATTTTGCAAACGCATCAGGCGAGGCTCGCCGTCGCTCTTGCCTGCAGGAAGCCGCGCAGCCGCTCTCTGACCGGGCGCCCGATGATAATCGCAAGGCCGAGCTTGATGCAGTCGAGCGGGACAAACGGATAGACGCAAACCGCAAGCGCCTTCGAGAGCGCCATCTTGGTCTGTCCGACAAACCATGCGGTGCCGGCCGCATAGCAGATAATCAGCGCGACAAACATCACAACCGCCTGCAGCGGGACATTCTGATAGAAGCGCTCCACCACAAAGCCCGTCATCAGCGCCATCAGGATGAAGGCCATCAGATAGCCGCCGGTCGGTCCCAGAATCTTTGCCGGGCCGCCGCTGTAACCGGACATGACCGGAACGCCGACGAAGCCGATCAGCAGATAGACAAGGTAAGCAACGGTGCCGTTCCGCATGCCGAGAATGTAAGCTGCGAGGTATACCAAAAGCGGGGTCAGGGAAAACGGTACTGCGCCGATCGGAATCGACATGGGTCCAAAGATACACATCAGCGCTGTCATCACTGCAATCAATGCCATGTTGCGAATATCCAAACGTTTCATTCTCTACTCTCCTCTTCCTGTGTGTTTTGCACTAACTCCTAGCATACCCGTCCGATCTTGGATTGTCAACCTCGAACATAATTTCGGTTGACAAATTTCATTCAGACTGGCTATACTGGGCAAGGATTCCATTGAATACATTCGGGAGGCATGCGATATGAACGCATTGAAATTGGCAGAGGAAATCATTGGCGGGCGCCGTCTGAAGCGGGGCGATCGGGAACTGGAGGAGCTTCTGACCGTGGATCTCACGGAGCTCTGTCAGGCGGCGGACAAACTCCGCGAGACCTATTGTGAGGACAAAGTCGATTTATGTACGATTATCAACGGCAGAAGCGGCCGTTGCAGCGAGGACTGCAAGTACTGCGCGCAGTCCGCACACTCGAAGACCGGCTGCGAGGAGTATGCGTTTCTGCCGGAGGATGTGATTGTCGCTGCCTGCAAGGCGAACGAGCGCGAGGGCGTGGACCGCTTCTCGATTGTGACCTCCGGGCGCTCGCTGACCGGCGAAGAGTTCAAGCACGCGCTCGCCGCTTACCGCCGCATGGCCGAGGAGTGCAAGATTGATCTCTGCGCATCCCACGGCTTTCTGACGAGAGAGCAGTTGCACGAGCTGCACCTCGCGGGCGTCACGAGCTATCACGACAACATCGAGACTTCGCGCCGCTTCTTCCCCGAAATTTGCACGACCCACACCTTTGACCAGAAGCTCGAGACCATTCGCGCCGCCAAGGAAGAGGGGCTCTGCGTCTGCTCCGGCGGCATCATCGGCATGGGCGAGACCTGGGAGGATCGCATCGACATGGCGCTGACCCTCGCCGAGCTCGGCATCGAGTCGATTCCGGTCAATGTCCTGATGCCGATCAAAGGCACGCCGCTCGGCGAGCGGGAAGTGCTGAAGGACGATGAAATCCTCCGCACGCTTGCCATCTTCCGCATGATCAACCCCGAAGCGAATATCCGCCTCGCAGGCGGCCGTTCGGCGCTCTCCGACAACGGCGCGCACAGCTTTGCCTGCGGCGTCAGCGCGACCATCACCGGCAACATGCTGACCACGAGCGGCTCCACGATTCAGCAGGATAAGGCGATGCTTCGCGCAATGGGCAGAGATGTGCAGCCCGAGTGGGAAAAGTATCCGGTGCGTCCCGCCTGCTTCGAAGGCGGCAAAGCAACCGTAACAAGCGTTTGATAAGCCAAAAAGAGGCATACAGCTTTCGCTGTATGCCTCTTTTTTGGATTCCGCTCACTTCTTCGCGCTGTCCTGGGCAAAGGTACGGAAAATCTGCTTGACCTCGCCGTCTTTGATCACAACCGAGATGACCTGCGGTCCCCAGCCCTTGGCCTTGTCGGCCGCGAACGCCTTCTTAATCTGGTCGGCCTGATAGGTGACACCGTTCTGCTGGTTCAGATCCGAGTAGTCCATGTAAACCACATCGCTCGCGAGCTTCAGCTCCTCCGTGCCAATCGAGTAGTAGAGCGGCGTGCCGTCCTCGCTCTCGGTGCGGAAGTAGTCGCCGTCCTGCAAAAGGCTCACGCCGCCGTTTGCCACACCGCCGTTGATAATAACCTCCGGGAAATTGCCGGTCTCGGCATTCTTCTTATCGATGGTCTTGATTGCGACATTGTGATTCGCGACCTGAAGCACATCGCCCACCTTCAGCGCATTGATTTTTGCCACATCATAGCGGTCAAAGACAAAGAACTCTGCCTTTACGGTCTTGCCGTTGAAGCTGCCCGCATCCAGTCGCACCGGGAAACCGCCGTTCTGGTGATCGGTCTTGCTCGCCTCGGGCGCAATGATGCTGCCGCCCGCCGCCGTGGTTCCCTCTTCGACCGTAGAAGCCGCCACCGTAGTCTCTGTCGCCGTGCTCTCCTTCTTCGAACCGCCGCAAGCGCTGATACTGAGTGCCGCCAGCGCCGCAACGCAGAACAATCCTGCTTTTCTCATATAGAACCTCCCGTCATTTACCTGCCATTGTCTTTTGCTCTTGAACCTTAATCTTCATTATACCGGTTTACAGAAATGAATTCAAGCCGCGCCGCGGGCATAAAAATAAAAAGAGAGGGCTGCGACTTTCGTCACAGCCCTCTCATACGCTGCGGGAAATGGGACTTGAACCCACACGGCTTGTGGCCACTAGATCCTTAGTCTAGCCTGTCTGCCAATTCCAGCATCCCCGCTTGGTACCTCGTTATTCTACTATGCTGTCCCGGAGAATGCAAGCACTTTTTTATTTTTTTGCAAAATCAGTTTCTGGATTGCAAGATCAAATAGGACAGTCTGAAATCATTCCTACAGCGAACTGTAATGAATCTTGTATCTGCCCATTCGTAACTACATCAAAAGAGCTCCCCTTTGGCAAGAGCCGGCGAATCAATGAGGCTAGATTGCAAGATCAAATAGGACAGTCTGAAATCATTCCTACAGCGAATCGCGGGGCAGGGATTTGCCGCTGTTTTCCTGTCGTTTCATGCTATAATGAGGCGAATCATATTTCAGTCTCCGGAAAGGATACTTCCATGGCATTTGATTACCCGATTATTCTCACCGAATGTGACGGCCGCTTTCGGGCCGCTTTCCCGGACTTTCCGGGCTGCTACGGCGAGGGCAGAGACCGCGCCGACGCGATTGATGACGCGCGCGCGGAGGGCATCCGCTGTATCCTCCAGGAACTCGAGGAGGGCAATCCGCTCCCGCTCCGCTCTCTCCCGGAGGATCTCTCACAAAACAGTGCGGGCGAAGTCGTGATGCTGACCCTCACCCTGCCCCGCGAGGAGAACTGGAGCTGGCTCGGTTAAACCCGGAACCGCCTCACGCCCAGTTCTTCCAGACCTCGGGCTGATAGCCGACCGTCGCCTGCGCACCGTTTCGCACGATGGGCTGACGCATAATCTCGGGGTGCTCCAGCAAAAATGCCTCCCTGTCCTCTTCCGCCGTGTGCTGAAACCAGATGACAGTCTCCTTTGCCTTCGCGCCGGTGTCGACCAGCGCTTCCGCGCTGCCGAGCGCCCGACACACCGCGCGGAGTTCCCCCTTGCTGAGTCCCTTCTCAAAGAGATCCACGCGCTGTACCGGAATGCGGCGCTCCTTAAAATAGCGCTCCGCCTTTTTCACGTCAAAATTCTTGCCGCCCCCGAAAATCTGAATGTTCATATCCCCTTTTCCTTCCGACCGTCTGTCATTTCCGCGGATGTACGCTTGCGATCGTCCCTGCAGGCCCAATCGCGGCAGTTCTTTTGCGTTTGCTTTCGGCAGTTCTTCCGCACGCCCGCATGAAGCGTGTGTTTCCGCATTCATCCGTGTTTTTCCGGTTCCAAACTTCCTTTTCTTCCGCCTGTGCCGCAGTGCACGCAGACTTTCCCCTGTGAACACAGCTCGACTCTTTGCAATTCGGGCGAAACGATGTGCCAAACTCGTTTTATTTCTGCTCTAAAATCCCCTTTGTTTCCGCAAGCTCCCGCAATGCAAGCAGGGCCGCATTGCCGCTCCCGAGCGGCGGCTCCGCCCAGATGACCCGCCTAACCTGCGAGAGGTAGGCCTTTGCCGCTTGCAGACACGATTCCGAGACAGGCTCGTAGGGCGCGGTCTCAAAGACTTTTGCGGCAAGACGAAGCGCAACCGGATAATCCAGATCCGCTGTGCTGAAAATCCCGGCCGCAAAGGATACGCCCTCGCGCCGAAGCCGCCGGTAAATCGGTATGCCGCTCCCGCCGCCCGCGAGTACCAGCGTGTCCGGCGGCGTGTGCTCTGTGCGCCGCGGCAATTCCGCACTGCCGGAGAGTGCGTCGTAAGTGACACCCAGCCCGTAAATGCAGCGCATATTCTCCTCGGAGAGCGCCTGCTCCGGCGGAGCGGGCGGCAGCACCTTGCCGTCCGCGACAAGCAGCACGCGGTCGGCACACTTCAGCGCGAGGTCCGGCTCGTGGAGCGAAACCAGAACCGCGAGTCCCTCCCGGGTCGCGAGCTCCCGCAGCAAACCGAGGAGTTCTATCTTGTGGCGAAGGTCGAGAAACGCTGTCGGCTCGTCGAGCAAAATGAGCCGCGGCTCCTGTGCGAGCGCCCTGGCGAGCAACACGCGCTGGCGCTGACCGTCGCTCAGCTCCGCGAAGGGGCGCGCTGCGAGTTCCTCGGTCCGCACATAGGCCATGGCGCGCGCCACCGCTTTATGATCCTGTTCCCGCAAGGTGCCGAAGCGTCCCGTGTAGGGATAGCGCCCTGCTTCCACCACTTCCCGCGCGGTGGCAAACTCCGGCTCCCTGCGCTCGGTAAAGAGGAGGGCCATACTTTCCGCCCGTTCTCGGCCGGAAAAGGACTGTAAATCCCTTCCGTCGAGGTAGATGCTGCCGCCCTGCAGGGCAAGCTGTCCCGCCGCGCTCTTTAAGAGAGTCGACTTGCCCGCACCGTTCGGTCCGAGTAAGGCCATGACCTCGCCCGAGCGAAGTTCAAATGCGACCTCCGAGAGTACCACGCGCGAACCATAGCCCGTTTTTACCCCTTCTGCCGCAAGCTTTACCCCCTGCTTATTTTGCATAGCTCCTCCTACTCTCAAGACACCCTCTGCTTGAAAGAGCTGCCCTTTTCCTTCTCATCTGCTTCTCAATGACAGAGAGACATTGTAATGCCCGGAACAATCACGGATTTTACTCGATCGGCTTATATGCCGACGCGCACGAGCCACGCTTCAATCTCCGCAATCTCTGCCTCCGGGGAAAGCGGCATCTGTGCCTCATTGTTTTCATCCACCAAGACCACTTCTTTCTCTTTCGGAAAGTAACGCCTGATCCATAGAATCAATTTTGCGTAGTCCCGGATTCTATCCTTTGAATTAAAATACTCCACCGCAAGCGTGCGGCGTGTTCGATCGAGCTTTAACTCAAACTGTAAGCAATTTGAATATCGGCTCCAAGTAATATCATAAGCCGGCGACCCGCTGTGACTCTGTTCCGTATCCGTTTCCGGATATTGGTTCACAATCGCGTCTCGGAACGCTTCGACAGCAAATTCACCGCCGTCTGTTCCGCTTAGATGTAAAAAGCTTGTGACCGACATCTCTCCTCCTCGTATCATCCGAGTCTCTGCTTTGGTATCGTTGTCTCATTTTCCCCGCCGTTTCACCAATAACCAGAGTACAATCGGCGCGCCGAAAAAGGAGGTCACCGTGCTGAGCGCAAGCTCCGTCGGCTGAAAAGCTGTCCGCGCAATGAAATCCGAGGCCATGCAGAAAACCGCACCGCCGAGAAACGAGGCCGGAAGCACGAGCTGCGGCTTGTTGGTGCAGAGCAGGCGCTGGATTAAAAACGGCGCAGCCACACCCACAAACGAGACCGGCCCTGCGAAGGCGGTCACGGTCGCGGCGAGCAGGCTTGCGAGGAGAATTAAGAGCGTGCGAAGCCGCATGACATTGACGCCGAGACTCTCGGCATAGCTCTCGCCGAGCTGGACGGCGCCGAGCGGCTTGGCGAGAAACAGGAGCGCTACCGCGCAGCCTGCAATGAGCAGTGCCGCTGTCCTGACCTCGGCAAGGCTCATGCCGGAAAAGCTGCCCTGGGACCAGCTGTGCAGCGAAACAATCTCCGAATCCGCCGCAAAACTAAGCAAAAAATCGGTCGCGGCCGAGCAGATATAGCCTATCATGATGCCTGCGACCAGGAGAGCCGCCATGTGACGCACCCGGCTTGATACCGCGAGCAGAAAACCGAGCGAGACAAGCGAGCCGAGAAAGGCCGCGAGCACCAGCGCAAGTGAGCTTGTCGCGCGGTTTCGCGCGAAAAAAAGCATCATGCAGACTGCCACCGCGAGGCGCGCGCCCGAGGAGACTCCAAGCACAAAGGGACCCGCAATCGGGTTCGCAAAATAAGTCTGCAGGAGAAAGCCGGAAACCGCAAGCGCCCCACCGAGCAGCAAGGCCATCAGCGCGCGCGGCAGGCGTATCTTGAATAAAATGCTCGCCGCCGGATCTGTGCCGCCCGGCGTGCTGAGAAGCGTCCACAGCTTTCCCGGCGAAAAGAGCACTGTCCCTGCGGCGAGATTCCAGTAGAACAACAAAAGCAGCGCAAGGCCAAGGAACAGAAATACCAGCGCGCTCCGCCCTTTCCCCGCCCTCATGAGAGCTTCCTCAGATACTGCAGCGGACCGGTCTCGCCGTGCAGCACACGGTAAAAGTCAAGCGTCAGGCCTGCGACCGCATCCGCCGACTGGTACATATCGCCGCCGAGCTGATAGACTTCTCCCGCCTGTACGGCCTTGAAGTCGTCGAAGAGCTCATCCTTTGCCTTGAGCTCCGCGAGATTTTTGAGCGGTGCCTCCACGGTCGCATTGTAAATTAATACATCGGCATCGCGCGCCGCCTCGAAAAACGCCTCGCGCGACACGCGCTGCACCGAACTCCTGCCGCTCTCATCCGCGCCGACGCCGACATAGTGCCCGCCTGCGAGCTGTATCATCTTCGGCACATAGTCCGTGCGCCGCCGGACAACAAAACTCCCGTCGCGGTTCATCGCAAAAAATACAACCTGTTTCCCGCTGTCCGCGACATTCTGTAATGTGTCCATTTTTTCGCACTGCGCGTCAAAAAACCGTTCGGCCTCCGCCTGATGATTCGTCAGCACGCCGTAGAGCCGCACCCACTCGGTGCGCCCGAGCGGGTGGCTCTCGTTGCTCGAGTAGTCGACAAAGACCGGAATTCCGAGCCGCTCGAACATCTCCCTCACCTCGGGCGCGTGCAGTATCATCAGCGACTCGATGGCGAGATCGCAGCCCTCCGACGTGAGAAGCTCGTAGTCCGGCGCGCTGTACTTCCCCGCAAAGCGCATGGCACCGCTCGAAAGCGCCTGCTTCGGCGCGTCAATGTGCCAGCCCTCCGCTCTCGTGCCGGTAAAGCGGACATCCCCGAGCGCACCGTTTACCTCAAAGAGACTCATTGCCGCTGTCGCCGCGAGGTAAATGCGATCCAGCGGCTGCTGTAAGCGCACCATATCACCCGGCAGCTCTTTCGGCGCTGTCTCTCCTTCCGGAATCACCAGATAGCGCGCCGCGCCGTGCACATCAATCAGTGCGAAATTCTTCTCATAGAAGTAAATGTCAAAGGTCTTTGCGTAGCGAAGGTCCATCCGTTTAACAAAGCGCAGCCCCGGAATCTCCGGAGCTGCCGCCTGACTTGCCTCTTCTGCTTTGACTTCTGTGACTTTGACCTGATGGTCGTACCAGACACCCTTGGTGCCGACGAGGGCGAGCGGAAAATCCGTGTCGAGCGCCGGAACGGGGATATCGAACCCGTAGACCTCCTGTGTGCTCCCGTCCTCAAATTTGACCGTGTCGGTCGTGGGCTGCAAAAGCGCGGCGCCGTCCTTTTTGGCATCCTCGGCGCGCCCAGGGAAAAGATTCAGGATGCGCTTCGACTGGAGCGACACGTGGAGGGTCATCTTCCCGTCCTTTACGGTCAGCGTCCCGCGGTCGTGCATCGCCTCGCTCACATGAAACATCGAGCTGTCGGTCTCAAAGCGCGCCGTATAGACGCCGTCCGGCAAGGCGGCGGTCGCCGTACCCTGATGCTCTGTCGTCCCCGCGCTCGTCTCTTCCTTTGCCGCCTCGCTACTCGCGGCGCCGCTCTCGGGCGCCTTCGCCCCACAGCCGCTCATGAGTAAGCTGAGCCCGAGTGCCAGCGCAAGCAATCCGCCGATGCCTCGCATCCTGCTGTTTCTCTTCATCTTCTCTCCCTGTCAGTCTTTAGTTTGCCTTACTCTCGGCTGCCGTGGTCTCGGCTGCGCTACTCTCTGCCGTCTTTCCCTCGGCCCGATCGATTGCCGCCTGTGTGTGTGCCGCATAGAGCTTCTCAATATCGAGGATGCCGCCCATGCCGAGAATCTGGGTCTCGACGCGGTCAAAGTTTTTCGACGCGACAAACTTCTGCACCCAGGAATCGTCCTCCGCGCCTGCCATATCGTTGTGCGCATGATCGCCTGCGACGACCATCATCGGACGAATCGTGACCTTCTTATAGCCCGCCTTCTTAACCGCCTCGATCACAGCGTCGACCGCAGTCTCCGCCGGTTCGCCCTCGACGGTGCCGATGAACACATTGTTGTAGCCGAGCTTCCGCATTGCGGTCTGCATCTCGGAATAGGTGATTGCCGCAGTGTGAGACGTGCCGTGTCCCAGGAAGACAAAGGCCATGCCGTCCTGTCCTGCCTTTTGGACAGAATCAAAACCGCCGTCTGTCACTGCCGCCTGGACAAGCAAGGTCGCAACCTGCTCCTTGTCGGCATTGACCTCCTCCGCGTCCTTGCCCACTTCGCCGAGCAGCGGCTCTGCGAGCGCGACCTTTGTGAAATCCGCCTTGTGTTTATCGAGCGTCTCCTTTAACTCGTCGTACTCCTTGCCCTGCATGAGGTGGGTCGGCTGGACAATGAGCTCTTTGACGCCGTTCTTCTTGGCGCGCTCCAGCGCCTGTTCCACATTGTCAATTTTCTCGCCGTCCCGCGCGAGGATGTGGTTCATGATAATCTGAGAAGTAAAGGCGCGGCGCACGCTGTAGTCCGAGAACTGCTTCGCGAGATAGGACTCGATGCCGCCGATATCCTTCGCGCGGCTGTCGTTGTAGGAGGTGCCGAAGCTCACAACCAGAATCTCCTTCTCCCCGATCCCATCCTGGTTTAAGGGATTGTCCTTTGTCACATCGCCGGTGTCCAGACCGAAATACTCCGGTGACGCGTGCTCGCCTTTCACCTCTGCCTTTGCACTGTCACTCAAAGCGTCCCAAGCCTCCTTTGCCTCTTTGCAGAGCTTCTCCGTGTCCTCGCTCCAATTCTGGACATAGATCGCATCAATCTTCTTGCCGACCTCTGCCGCCTGCGCCTTCTCTTCATCGGTTGCGGGGGCAAGCGTCGTCGCCTCTGTCGCCTCCGTTGCCTGTGTCTCCGCCGCGCTCACGGTCTCCGGCACCTTCTTCTCCTTCTTGCCGCCGCAGGCTGTAACCGCCAGAGCTGCCGTCAATGCCAGCAATGCAAGCTTTGTCTTTCTCATTTCTCCGCTCCTTTATGAATGCGCTGTTTTCCCGAAGCCCTTACTTCTGCAGTTCAAATGTGAGCCGGTAGTCGATTGCGTGCGGCGTGCTCATCGCCGTCGTGTCGCCGACCATCGCAAGCGGCTTGTCGAGCTCCGTGACCGGAACCTGAAAGACCGAGTGGCCGTTTTGAATCTCCGGCGTAAAGCGAATGCCCTCGACTTCCATGTAGTCGTACTTGTCGCTGCTCCAGACGATTTTGGCGGTCGCTCTGCCGTCCTTAATTGTGAGCTCGGTCGGGCTTGCAATCTTTGCTCTGCCGCTGCCGCCGGAAAGCGTCACGTTGACCTGATAGGTACCGTCGGCAACCGTCAGCTTCTCGTGCTTCTCCGCGAGCATCTGCGCCGCTGCCTCGGCCTGCGCCGTGATATCGTCTCCCGCCTTGAAATCCTCTGCCTTGAAGTCCGCAAGCTTCTTTTCGCCTTCGCTCGCCGCGCTCTCACCCTTCGATGCCGCCTCGGATGCCGCGCTCTCGCCTGCCGAAGACAGCGCTGCCGCCGCCGTGCTCTCGGCCGAGGAAGCCGCGCTCTCCGCCTTCTTTGCGCCGCAACCCGCTGCGAGAACGGCTGCGAGCGCTGCCATTGCCACCGCTACTCCGTATTTCTTCTTCATTGCCTTACTCCTCTGTCTATGATTCCCCGAACCTTGTCTACATAAAAAGAGGCTCATCCTCGCGGAGAGCCTCTGGCATTTCAGCAAACAGTATCTTATCTGGACTCGGAAACCGTGGTCTCGCCGGCCTTGTCGGCACCCGCAGCAGCTTTTTCCGCTGCCTCGCCTGCCTTCTCTGCCGCTGCGCCCGCCTTGTCGGCTGCCTCACCGGCCTTCTCCGCCGCTGCGCCCGCAGCCTTCTCGCCTGCCTTCGCCGCATCGGAGCCTACCTTTGCCGCATCGGAAGCCGCCTTGTCTGCACCCTCCACCGCTGCGGAAGCTGCATCGGAGCCTACCTTTGCCGCATCGGAAGCTGCCTTGTCTGCACCCTCCACCGCTGCGGAAGCTGCATCGGAGCCTGCCTTTGCCGCGTCGGAAGCTACTTTGTTCGCCTCGTCAACCGCGCTAGAAGCGGACTCCATAGCGCCGGAAACCGACTCGGAAGCCGCCTTGCTCTCGTCCTTCTTGCTGCTGCAGCCGGTCGCCAGAACTGCCGCGAGCGCTGCTGCCACTAAAACTGCTCCAACCTTAACTTTCTTCATTTCCATTTCCTCCCTTTGCATGAAATTATGCCGTTTCATTGTAACATATCCGCGCCAAAATTCCAAATAAAGTGCAAAGAGAGACTCCTCTTCGCAGAGAGCCTCTCTTTGTCACACAAAGAAGAGGCAACTCGCCTCTTCTCTGCGTTCCCGGACAGGCACTCGTGCTCAGGAAGGTACTTGAAAGACAGGGCCGGTCTCCCGGCTCGCGGCTCACAGCCCCTTGTCTGCCTTCCCGCTCTCGCAGTGACAGACGGACTCCCCGCATACGGTGACGAGTTCGCGCAGATTCTGCTGCTTCCCGATTATCCGGAGACCTCTCTCCGGCACCCTGCCTTTATTTTTTTCGTGTGATTAACGGTTGAACGCGTTCTTGCCCGGATACTCCGCTGCGACACCGAGATCCGACTCGATGCGGAGCAGCTGGTTGTACTTCGCGACACGCTCGGAACGGCTCGGCGCACCGGTCTTAATCTGACGCGTATTCAGCGCGACTGCGAGATCGGCAATCGTCGTATCCTCGGTCTCACCGGAGCGGTGGGAGGTAATCGCCGTGTAGCCCGCCTTGTGCGCCATCTTGATTGCCTCGAGGGTCTCGGAGACCGAACCGATCTGATTGAGCTTAATCAGAATCGAGTTGCCGCAGCCAAGCTCAATGCCCTTCTTGAGGCGCTTCGTGTTCGTGACAAAGAGATCGTCGCCGACCAGCTGAACCTTGTCGCCGAGCTCCTTCGTCATCTCTTTCCAGCCCTCCCAGTCCTCTTCGTCGAGGCCGTCCTCGATGGACCAGATCGGATACTTCTCAACGAGGCTCTTCCAGTGCGCAATGAGCTCCTTCGAGGTGAAGTCCTTGCCGGACTTCGGCTGATGATAGAAGCCGATGCCCTTGTCGCTCTTCCACTCGGAGGAAGCCGCATCCATCGCGAGCACAAAGTCCTTGCCCGGCTCGTAGCCTGCGTCGCGGACTGCCGCGAGAATGTGCTCAATCGTGTCCTCGTCATCCTTTAAGTTCGGTGCAAAACCGCCCTCGTCGCCGACAGCCGTCGTATTGCCCTCGCTCTTCAGAATCTTCTGAAGGCTGTGGAACACCTCGGTGCACCAGCGGAGACCCTCGGAGAAGCTCGGCGCGCCGACCGGCATAATCATGAACTCCTGGGTGTCCACGGAGTTCGTCGCGTGTGCGCCGCCGTTTAAGATGTTCATCATCGGCACCGGCAGGTTATTGCCGTTTGCGCCGCCGAGGAAGCGGTACAGCGGAATGCCGAGCGACTCGGCCGCTGCCTTTGCCGAAGCAATCGAAACCGCGAGAATCGCGTTTGCGCCGAGCTTCGACTTGTTCTCGGTGCCGTCCGCCGCAAGCATAGCGGCATCGACCGCGTAGACATTCTGCGGATCCAGCCCGTGCAGCACGTCATTGATCACGGTGTTGATGTTCTCGACAGCCTTTTTAACGCCCTTGCCGCCGAAGCGGGACTTGTCGCCGTCGCGAAGCTCAATCGCCTCGAACTCACCGGTCGAAGCGCCGCTCGGTGCGGTGCCTCTGCCGACCGAACCGTCGGAAAGCGTGACCTCCGCCTCAACCGTCGGATTGCCGCGGGAGTCAATGATTTCTCTTCCGATTACCTTCTCAATAGAAAGATGTGTCAACATATTGGTTCCTCCACTTCTGAAATCTGTTAAAGAACTCTTGTCCGTACCAGTATAGCACGAAACCGTTTGCCCTGCCTCTTATTTTTCGTAGCGGTAAAAGCCCTCGCCCGCGTTGACGCCGGTCTTGCCCGCGTCGATTTTCGCCTTGAGACCCTCCGCAATCTTGCCGGCCGTGCTCTCCGGATTTTTCGCCTCCGGATTCATCGAGACAATATTGTACGCCGTCTGAAGCCCCACAATGTCGAGAATCCGGAAGGGGCCGTAGGGTGAACCCGTGCCGAGCGTCCAGGTCTTATCGATGGTCTCCGGGTCGGCGACCTCATTGGCCCAGAGCGCCTCCGCGGCACTTAAGAAAGGCACGAGCATCGAGTTCAGAATATAGCCCGGCTGCTCCTTTTTGAGTTCCAGCGGAATCATGCCGATTTCCTTGGCAAATTCGACGACGCGGCCAAAGACCGCCTCCGAAGTTCCGCTGTGCCCCATAATCTCCGCCGTATTGCTGCGCCAGATATTGTTTGCAAAGTGAAGCGCGAGATAATTCTCCGGATAGGGCAGCAAATCCGAGAACATGCTCGGAATCATCGTCGAGGAATTCGTCGCGACGATCGTCTTCTCGTCGAGGAAGGGCGCGAGTTTCGCATAAAATTCCCGTTTCGCCTCCCTGTCCTCCGCCATGCTCTCGATGATAAAGTCCGCCTCGCGGACACTCTCTTCAAGATCCAGCGAGAGGCGAATGTTCTGTTTCGCTGCCTCAACGGCCTTCTCCAGTCGCGCGAGATCCTCCGCGCTCTTGACCGCAGCCGCGTCGCCGAAACCGCGCGGCAAATCAAGCGGTTTTCCTGCGAGCATTGCCTCGCCGACCCGCGCGAGTTCCGCGCGGTACACATTGTAAAGACGCGCAAGCTTCGGCTCCGTTCTGCCGATTGAGCCCTCGCTCCGAAGCCATATCGTCACCGGGAAGCCCTTAAACGCCGTCTGAAACGCAATCTGCGCGCCGAGCACGCCGCCGCCCGCCACCAATACATGTCGAAATTCCATATACACCTCCGATCTCTCCGAGACCTTGTACAGTTATCGATACAAAGAGAGCATACCACGCCCCGGAAGCCGCGCGCAAGCTCAGCCGTCAAAAAGCTCCGAGAAGTCGTGCCTGTTTTCTAACTCCTCCGCCGAGACCTCGAGGTAAATGTCGAGCGCCGGGCTCTCCTGCGAAGCGGTCAGGATTCCCGCCTTCATGAGCTCAAGCACCGCGAGAAAAGTGACCACAAGGAGCAGCTTGCTGCGCCGCTTTTCGAGCAGATCCCGGAACGAAAACCTCTCGTGCGAGCGCGCATAACGCATGACCGCTTCAATCTGCATCTTCAGACTGACAGGCTCGCGCTTGATGGTCCCAAAGCGACTTCGCTCCGGATCAATCCGATCCTCGCGCTGACGCATGACCGCCTGAAATACAAACTGAAGTCGCGTGAGCGTCACATCCTGAAAGAGCTCGTCGAGGTCCACGGGTTGCGTCCACTCCGCGACCTCTTTCGGAAGCGCGGGTTCACGAAAAAAGACCTTGTAGGCGTCGAATTCGCGATCGGCGAGTTCCTCCGCCATGAGCTTGTACTTTTTGTGCTCCAGGAGACGGTTCACCAGTTCCGCTCTCGGGTCCACCTCTTCGCCGGTCTCCTGATCCACCTCGCGCGGCAGGAGCATGCGCGCCTTGATGTCGAGCAGGGTCGCCGCCATCAGAAGGAATTCCGAGAGCTGATCGAGATCCTCTCTCTCCATGCCCGAGAGGTACGCCATGTACTGCTCCGTAATCTCGGCAATCGGAATGTCGTAGATATTGATTTTATTCTTCTCGATCAGCTTTAAGAGCAGATCGAGCGGCCCCTCAAACTTTTCAAGCCGCAGCGAGAGCGCCTCATCTGCCATGTCCTCTCCCCTTTCGAAGCTCCAACACCATGAGCTCCGGCAAATTCATCAAGCGGAGGTTGATGCTGTGCGTGCCGATGCCCGGGCTTAGGAGCATCGCGTGCTCTCCCCGGCAGAAAAGCCCGCTCGCCGGGCGGCGGAAAAATTCAAACTGCGGCGTCATGAGACCTATGTTCCCCGGGAGCCGCACCGTGCCGCCGTGCCAGTGCCCCGCGAACGTGAGATCCGCGCCCCAGCGCGCATAGGCGTCAAAAAAGGCCGGGCTGTGCGCAAAGAGAAGCTGAAAGCGCGCTGCGTTTGCTGCGCCGAGATGAGACCGCACATAGTCCGCGCGCATCTCATCGTGCGGCGCTCTTCGGTAAAAATTCTCGGTGATATGAAGCCCTGAGAGCGCAAGATCATCGCCGAGCAGCACGGTCTCATCCGAGAGATAGTGTACGCCCTGCCGACTGAGCCCCGCCTGCAAGTCATCGAACAGCTGCAAATAGCGCCCGCGGTCGCGGTCCAGCCGCGCCTCGTGGTTTCCCTCGCCGTAGTAGACCGGCGCGATTTCCGCGAGTCGCTCTGTCAGCGCGAGAGTCGCCTGAATCGAAGCGCCGTGCTTTGCCGTCACCATATCTCCGCCGAGGAAGATGTAGTCCGGCCGAAGTAGCGCCGTTTCTTTCAGGAGCCGCACCGCAATGTCGCCGAGACGGCGCTCGTGAAAGTCCGAGAGGTATACAATGCGGCGCGGTCTTTCGATTTTCGGGCTCCGCAGTTCATAGCGGCGCACAATGAGGCTCCGGCGCTCCCGTTCAGATTCAAAAAGGGCGGCCGCCGCAATGCCGGCCGCCGCCAAACCGAACGAGAAGAAAAGCTTCTTCTTATCCAATCCAAACCCCTTCCCTGTTGACGCGGTATCCGTCCGGTGTGCGGCTGTCTGTCAACATTTTGCCGTCACTTCCAAGATAATACCACTGATTCCGATACTGTAGCCAGCAGTTTTGCTGCAGTGCGCCCTGCCCCGGTGTCAGGTAGTACCAGGCACCCGTGTTATCCTGCTGCCAGCCCTCCTTCATATTGCCGTCCGCGTCAAACCAGTACTGCGCACCGTTAATCTCCCGGCGGGCATTCTTCACAAGCTCACCGTTTGCTTCTCTGTACGCCCACACACCGTTTCTTTGGAGCCACCCCGCCTGACTTGGAAGCTTTGCCCCCGGTCCGCTGACTGCCTGATTTTGATTTGCCGCCGGATTTGCTTCCTGTCCGCTTGCCGGGTTTACCTGACTTTCCGCCGGCTGTACCGTTTGCCTGCTTACCGCCTGATTTTGATTTGCCGCCTGCTGATTTGCCGCCGGATTTTCCTGCTGACTTTGTGCCTGACTGTTTGCCGTGAGCGCCTGAACTCTGCCGCTTGTCTCCTGTGCCGTTTCCCCACCCACGGCTTCCTGTTTTTTTCCGCCGGACTCTCCCGCAACCAGGAACCCGTAGTCGAGCAGCGCCCTTGTGTCCTCGTACTGCGTCCGCTTGCTCTTCATGACCACGGCAATGAGGCGCACGCCGTTTCGCTCCGCGCAGGTCACGAGCGTATTGCCCGCCGCACTCGTATAGCCCGTCTTGCCGCCGAGAATGCCCGGATAGTAGTCCGAACCGCCCGGCGCAATCATACGGTGACCCATGGTGATGTCCGTGCCGTTCGGCCGCTTTTTGGTCGCCGGAAAATGGTACGAAGTCGTCTGATCCAGTGCGCGGAAATCGGCGCGGTCAAAACAGGCCTTTGCAATCAGCGCCATGTCGTGCGGTGTCGTGACATGATTTGCATTGTTCAGACCGTTCGGATTCACGAAATTCGTATTGGTGCAGCCAAGCTGTCTGGCTCTTCGGTTCATCTTCTGCGCGAATGCGGAGACCGAGCCCGATACATGCTCGGCAAGTCCGTTCGCGACCTCGTTTGCGGATTTCAGCATGAGCCCGTAGAGGCAGTCCCGCACCTTGACGCGGTCGCCCTTCGTGAGCTCCAGATTCACCGCGCCCGACTCCAGATTTCCGGTCGCGCTGTCGGAGAACACAACCATGTCATCCTGCGAACTGTTCTCGAGCACCAGAAGTGCCGTCATAAACTTGGTGATTGAGGCCGGATAGAACTGCTGATTTGCGTTCTTCTCATACAAAAACTGTCCCGTCGTCGCATTGTAGAGCGCCGCGCCCTCCGAGGCAATCTGCGGCGCGGTCGCCGCATAAGCTGTCTCCGCACCGAACATGCCGCTGACGAGCAGCAGTGCCGCGATGAGACAACAGAGCCCTTTTTTGATTTTTTCCTGCATCAAAACGAAATCCCCCTCCCCCTGAGATGCCGTCTCTGCTCTCAGTTCTATTTCATTTCTCTTGTAATTTTATCACAATCTTACTTCTCACTTTTTACAAAATTATGAAAAAGAGCGGGTATTTCTGTCGGTTTACAAAAGATACGACCCTGAATGCGATCTTTTCCGCCACCGCCCTTGCCGCCGTGCGCGCGGAGTTCGGCGAGAAAAGGCTTCCAGTCAACCCCGTCGCCGGACAGAAGAAAGGTATAGCCTGTCTCCTCCGCGCCGGAGAAAAGTCCGATGATACCGGCAAAGCGCTCTCTGAGCGGCTTCAGCGCGCGCTGAAGCGCGCTCTCCGGGAGCGGCGGCAGAAGGAGACAGGGTGCCTGCTCGCCTCTCTGCGCCACTGTCTCTGCCTTTGCAAGAATCAGTTCGACCGCAAGCGAAGCCGCGCAGCTCTCGGCGGCAGCGCTCTTCTCCTGCACCTTCGCGACCGCACGGTCCAGTTCGCCGAGCGGTGCCGAGAGGCGCGCCGAAATCTCTTTTGCCTCGTCGAGGCAGGCCGCAAACGCCGTGAGCGCCCGCATCCCGCAGGCGAGATACAGTCTGGTGCCGCCCTTATAGTTCATCGCGCTCAGAATCTTTAAGAGCCCCACCTCCGAACTCCGCGCAACATGGGGCGCGCAGCAGGCGCAGATGTCCACATCCCCGATTTCGACAAGGCGGATTGCGCCCGTCAGTTCCTTTTTCTGCCGGTAGGAAATCGCCGCAAGCGCCGCCGCGTCCGGATAAAAGGCGCGCACCGGGATGTCCCGGAAAATGGCCTCATTGACCGCGCGCTCAAGCTTCGTAAGATCCGCCGCGCCGAGCGGAACACTGAGGTCCACCTGCACTTCTCGCTCGCTCAGGTGAAAGCCCACATTTTCCGCGCCGAAAAAGCGGTGCGCAAGCCCCGACAACATGTGCTCGCCCGTGTGCTGTTGCATAAAGTCAAAGCGACGTGCCCAGTCGACCGTCCCCGTGACCGTGCTTCCGACCGCAAGCGGCGCGTCGACCAGATGGGTGATGACGCCGTCCTGTATCGTGACATCCAGAACCTCCGCCCCGCCGAGTGTGCCACGGTCCGCCTTCTGCCCGCCCTGTTCCGGGAAAAAGGCCGTCCGGTCCAGAATCACCGCAAAACAAGTCTCGCTGTCCGCCGTTCTCTCCGCCGAAGAGAGCACTTCCGCCGCAAAGCAGAGCTCTCGCGGATCTCTGTCAAAAATCGCCTCTGTCATACGAATCTCCTCTCCGCCCGCCGCGACAACGATGCAAACTCTCCCATTTCCCGCACACGAAAAGACAGCCTCCTTTCGGGAAGCTGTCCTTTGCTCATCTCGTCACTGCGCAGCCTTGATCGCCGCGAGCAGTTCCGCATAGGTCTCAAACGCCGGGTACTGCGGGTAAGCCTTCTTGATTTCCTCCGTCGTCCGGAACAGGAAGCCCGCCTTGCTCGCCTCAATCATGCCGAGATCGTTGTAGCTGTCACCGCTCGCAATCGTCTCATAGCCGATCGACTGGAGTGCGCGCACCGTCGTGAGCTTCGAGTTCTCGATGCGCATCTTGAAGCCCGTAATCTCACCACTCTCCGCGACCTCGAGCGAGTTGCAGAGTATCGTCGGGAAGCCCAGCTTCTTCATGAGAGGAGACGCGAACTGCGTGAACGTGTCACTCAGAATCATAGCCTGGGTAAAGCTCCGGAGTTCGTCGAGAAACTCCTTTGCGCCCGGCATCGGATCAATCGTCGCGATGGTATCCTGAATCTCCTTGAGCCCGAGGCCATGCTCCTTCAGAATGTCAATGCGGTAGCGCATCAGCTTGTCGTAGTCCGGCTCGTCCCGCGTCGTGCGGCGAAGTTCCGGGATGCCCGAAGCTTCGGCAAACGCAATCCAGATTTCGGGAACCAGCACGCCCTCCAGATCCAAGCAAACAATATTCATGTTCTGCCTCCTCATTTCGCAATTTCACAATAACAGCCACATTATACCAAAGCGGTCCGCTCTTTGCCACTAAATCGACTTGCCGAGGAACTGGCTCTCATAGAGCGTGTAGTAGAAGCCCTTCGCCGCCATGAGTTCCTCGTGGTTGCCCTTTTCGATGATGTGTCCGGCCTTCATCACGAGAATCACATCGGCGTTCCGTATCGTCGAGAGACGGTGCGCGACAATAAAGCTCGTGCGCCCCTCCATGAGTTGATTGAACGCCTCCTGAATTTTGAGCTCCGTCCGCGTGTCGATCGAAGAAGTCGCCTCGTCGAGAATCAGCATCGACGGATTGCTCATCATGACGCGGGCAATGCAGAGCAGCTGTTTCTGTCCCTGCGAGAAGCCCTCGCCGTTCTCGGCAATCACCGTGTCATAGCCCTGCGGCAGCTTTTCGATGAAATTCGCAATGTGGCAGGTGCGCGCAACCTCGCGCATACGTTCCTCGGAAATGCCGGGATTGCCCATCGTGATATTCTCGCGTATCGTACCGCTCTTTAACCAGGTCTCCTGTAAGACCATGCCGAAGCCGCCGCGAAGCGAGGCGCGCGTCAGGTCGCGGAGATCCGTGCCGTCGAGGGTGATGCTGCCGCCCGTCACATCGTAAAAGCGCATCAGGAGATTGATGAGCGTCGTCTTGCCGCAGCCGGTCGGCCCGACAATCGCAATCTTCTGCCCCGGTTTCACCGCAAAGTCAAAGTTCTCAATGAGATGCTGCTCCGGCACATAGGAAAAGTCTACCTTGTCAAACCCGACCGCACCGTCGAAGTGCTCTATGACCTTGGCATCCGCCGCGTCAGGCACCTCCTCCGCCTCCTCGATGAACTCAAAAAGCCTTGCCGCGCAGGCAATCGCGTTCTGAAGCTCGGTCAGAACGCCCGAAATCTCGTTGAACGGCTTTGCGTACTGGCTCGCGTAGCTGAGAAAAGCCGTGAGCTCACCGACCGTCAGATGCCCGCCGATCACCGAGAGAGCACCGACCGCACCGACAATCATATAGACCAGCGCATTCACAAAGCGCGTCGTCGGGTTGGTCAGCGAAGAGAAGAAAGTCGCTTTCAGCGAAGTCTCGGTCAGCTTTTCATTGAGCGCATCGAAATCCGAAATCACGGCACGCTCGCGGTGAAAGGCCTTGACGACGCGCTGTCCCTCGACCATCTCGTTGATCATGCCGGTCTGCTCGCCGCGAAGCGTCGACTGCGCGCGGAACAGAATATAGCTGTGCTTTGAGATATAACCCGCGAGCAGAAAACTGAGCGGGGTAATCAGGACGACCGCCAGCGTAATCCATACATTGACCGAGAGCATGAAGAGGAGCGTCCCGAGTATCGTGAGGACACCCGTAAAGAGCTGGGTAAAGCCCATCAAAAGGCCGTCCGAAAACTGGTCGGCATCCGCAATCACACGGCTCTCGATCTCGCCGACCGGGTGCGCGTCGAGGTAACTTAACGGCAGACGCTCAATCTTCCGGAAAGCATCGTTTCGAAGTGCCTGCACGACCGCATAGGCCAGGTGGTTGTTGCAGAGATTCATGCACCACTGGAATATCCCCACACCCGCCGCCGCGAGGATAAGCTGCAGCATGATGCGCCGCACGCCGGGGAAATCCACCCGTCCCGCGCTGATCATATGGTCCACAACGGCACCGGTCAAACGCGGCGCGAGCAGGGTCAGGACAACCGTAAGGAAAGCAAAGAGTAACGACGCCATCAGGTACAGCCGGAAGCGGCCGATATAACGGAGCACCTTTTTGACAGTGCGCCACTGGAAATCATTTTTCTTCTTCTGTTCCATCTCATGCCTCCTTCGGGAACTGGGAGTAGTAAATCTCCTGATAGACCCGGTTGTCCCGGAGAAGCTCCTCATGTGTGCCGCTGCCGACCAGCCGCCCGTTATCAAGCACCAGAATCCGGTCCGCATACTGCACCGAAGCCGCGCGCTGCGACACAATGAAGCAGGTGATGTCCTTTGCGCTCTCGCGGATCGCGGTGCGAAGTGCCGCGTCGGTCGCAAAGTCGAGTGCCGAAGCGCTGTCGTCCAGAATCAGAATCTCCGGTTTCTTCATGAGCGCGCGCGCAATCGTGAGGCGCTGCTTCTGACCGCCCGACAGATTTCGGGCGTTCTGCTCCAGATGGAAGTCGAGCTGTCCGGGCTTGGTCTCGACATATTCCTTCGCCTGCGCGACCGTCAGCGCCTCCCAAAACGCCGCGTTGTCGGCATCCTCTTTGCCCCAGCGGAGATTGTCGGCAATGCTCCCCTGAAAGAGCTCGGCCTTCTGTAAGACCATGCCGACCGCCGCGCGGAGACTTTCGAGCGTCAGTTTCCGCACATCCTCGCCAAAGACCGCCACCTCGCCCGCGGTCACATCATAGAAACGCGGAATCAGATTCACGAGCGAAGACTTGCCGCTGCCCGTGCCGCCGATGATGCCGATGGTATCGCCCGCATAGGCCGTAAAGCTGATGTGCGAGAGCGCCTCGCCGCTCTCTGTGTCATAGCGGAGCGAGACATCCCGGAATTCGACCGCCTTCTTCCGGCCATCCGCATCTGCCGCCTCGCCCGCAAACACTTTCGCAGTGTCCTCGCTGCCGTCTTGCATATCGCACTGCACTTCCAGCACCGCAGCAACGCGGTCACTGCAGGCCATGGCGCGCGTCACCTGAATGATCAGATTGGCGAGCTTGATAAGCTCCACCAGGATCTGCGACATATAATTCAGCAGCGCAACCACCTGACCGGTCGCGAGAATGCCTGCATTTACGCGCACGGCGTCTGTCTGAATCAGTGCGACAATCGCGAGGTTAATGAGCACATAGGTCAGCGGATTCATGAGACCTGAGATGCGCCCCACACGAATCTGCTCCGCAAACAGGGCCGCATTCCGCTCTGCATAGCGCCGTTTCTCATTCTCCTCCTGGCGAAAAGCCCGGATCACGCGGACACCGGTCAGATTTTCGCGCGTGCTCGTCATGATCTGATCCAGGCGCCCCTGCACCTTTTTATAGAGCGGCAGGGTGGTCAGCAGAATCCAGAAGACAACCGCACCGATCACCGGAATTGCGACCGCAAAAATCAGCGCCGACGGCACGTCAATCGTAAACGCCATTATCATGGCCCCAAAGACAATGAAGGGCGAACGGAGAAACAGCCGCAGCACCATGTTGACGCCGGACTGCACTTGGTTTACATCGCTCGTCATCCGCGTGATCAAGGTGTCCGCACCGAAGAGATCCAGCTGAGAAAAGCTGAGCTCCTGCACCTTGGTAAATAACCGGTGCCGCAGTTCACCGCCAAGCCGCATTGCCGCCTTTGCCGCAAAATACTGCGCGGTAATCGAGAACCCGAGTCCCGCCGCGCCGAGCAGCAGGAGCAACGCCGACTGCTGTAACACATAGGCGCGATCTCCCATCGCAATGCCGCGGTCAATGAGCCGAGCCATGATGAGCGGCACAATCAGCTCGAGCAGCGCCTCGACAAGCTTAAAGAGAGGCGCAAGCACTGCCTCTCTCCTGTACTTCTTCAATATTGGCAACAAAACCTTCATACGTCCCTCCCTTATCTCACAATATCCTAGCGAGTCGAAGCAAGGCTGTCAAGAAAGGCGGCAATTCCGGCGAAATGCTCCGCGACGTCGCCGCTAACGCGCCTGTTTTTCTGACCACGAACAAAAAAGGCGGGGCGGTGAAGACGAAAAGTCTTCACCGCCCGCATATACGAGAATTAGGGGAGTCTCGTTTCTGCCGATATGAGCCTTACGGCGTCTCGCGAATCCATGCACCGGAAGCATCCACATGGTAGCCGTCCGGCGTCACTTCGTTCGCATACATGGAACCGTACGGTCTGCCCGGACGATTTCCGTACACCCAGCGGTTCTGAGAAGCATCCCAGTCCCAGGTCGGTGCCGGTGTCACCGGATTCAGGTAGTACCAGGTTCCGTCAATCTGCTGCCAGCCGGTCATCATAGCGCCGGTCAGCAGATTCAGATAATACCATCTGCCGTCTGCGCTGTCGTGATACCAGCCCTTGTCCATCGAGCCGAACCAGCCGTCATGAATCGTGGAGAGGTGGAACCAGGTTCCCTGGTCGTTCTTCCACCAGCCGCTGTCCATGACACCGTTCTCGTCGAAGTGGTAGCTGTAAATCTTGGTCTGGCCGTCGTAGGTATACGCCACGTCAGCCCAGGTGCCCTTGATTCTCTTGCCGTTACCGAGGTCAAAGTACCAACCGTGGTTCTCGACATCAAAGTTCACCCAGTTGCCCTCGACACCGTTCTGGTACACACGGTTGCCCGTGCCGGTCGAAGTCGTGCTGCCGGTGATGCCTCTGCGACCGCTGCCGCCGCGGCCACCGCCGCCGCCGCCACCGCCGCCGCTGTGGCTACCGCCACCGCCACCGCCGCCCGGAGTCGGGGTCGGGGTCGGGGTCGGAGACGGGGTGGTTCCGTTGATGCGTGCAATGATGCTGTCAATCAGCGTCTGCAGATCAATGTGCTCATTGCTGAGTTCCAGCGTGGTCGGGCCGGGGTTCAGCTTGTTGTTGACACCGACAGCCTGATTAATCTGGTTCATCAAATCTGTTCTTTCCGTCGGCGTCAGGTTCGGATTGCTGAGCAAACCGTTGCCGCGGTTAATCTCGTTCGTGAGATTTGTCTTCGCATTGTGCCAATCCGGATCCGGTGCATAGACCGCAAAGACCGTGAGGTCTCTCGTGACCGGGTCGCTGTCCGCAAACGCTGCGCCCGTTGCCGAACCCTTTGCGAAGTGGTCGAAGAGGAACTCTTCACCCGTGTGCGGATCCGTGTATGTTGCAAGAGCACCGCGGATGCTGACATAGTTCGCGTCATCCGTCATCACTCCGCCGTTTGCAACATGCAGGGTCTCATTGACCGTTCCGTCCTTCTCGCTCTTAACAATGACCTTCTGCGCCTTCTTATAGCTCAGCACAAAAACATCGCCTTCTCTTGCTTCAAAGTCGAAGTCACCGCCAAAGTTTGCAGCGCTCAAGTCAAACGGGTTGGTAGCCACATCCACATAGCTGCTCGTCGCATCGTCATACTTGTAAAGCTTGTAGTCCGTATTGCCGAGTAGACTCTGCTCCAGATGAGCTTTAACCTTGATGGTCGCATTACTTGCACTTGCAACCGGCTTGTTGATGCCGTTCACCTCGCGCGTCACACTGACCTTCATGCTCCACGGGAACTTCATCGAGTTCGTCGTGTCGCTCTCCTGGCTTCTGATTGCACTCTGAACCGCATCGGCAGCTGCGCTGCGATTGAACTTCACCGTATACTTAACCGGAAGCGGCAATGTAGATGCACTGGGGGGCGTACCTGTCAGTGCGCCGTGATCCTCCGGATTGTTGATGAGTTCTGCGAGCAGCGTTGCGTCATTATCCGGATCCAGTGCGAAGCGTCCGTCCTTCGGCGTGTAATCCAGCGAAGCATGATCCTCGTTGCTACCCGTATTCGGCAGCAGCGAACCGTTGTAGCTTACGCCAATCGTTGCGGAACCTGCGCCCATCGTAATGCGCTGTGCCAGCTGCGTCGGGTAGATACCGCTGGTAGAGCCGAGCAGGGTATTCCACTCCTTGAAGGTCTTGCCGCTCGGAATATCCGCATCGATCTTAATTAAATCACCCGCACGGAAGCGCACACTATGCTCGTCCGGAATCGCGACAACCGCACCGTTTCTCTTGTGCTCCGTCGCCTTCGCGCCGTTGACCAGGGTCAGCGTATACTCCTGCGTTGCTGCCGTTGTGTTGCTGCCGGCATTCGTCGCAATGACCGATCCGTTCGGCTGCTGATCCTGCGGCGTCTGCATACCGCCGGCCGGTCTTGCGACCACCGTGTAAGTCGTGTTCGGGTCGAGGTTGTCAAAGACAATCGCTGCGCCGGGTGTAGAGGGCGTGACCCAGGTGCTCGGCGGCACCACATTGCCGTTTGCATCGATCAGCGAGTACTCGGTACCCGGTGCGGTCGGGCTGACTGTGATGGTCTTCTGTCCCGCATTTGCGGCGTCGTTGCCGACCGTTGCGTTCTGCCCGACAGCCGGAACAATCACGCTCGTCGGCTGGCTGCGATCTCCGCTGTTGACGATACCACTATTCATGTTGCCGGTCAGCGTGGTCGGAACCGAGTCTTTTACCTCATAGACCTTGTACTGCTTGTCGAGCTCGACCGGTGCAAAATCACCGCTCATAAGCTCGTTTCCGGTCTTGACTGCGATGATATTATCGTTCGCATCCGTGAGCACATAGTGTCTCTGATCGTTGACACCGGTGAGTTTCACAGCTCCGGTGCCGTTCGCGGCAACCGTGCCGTTTGCGTTCGGAATCGCGAGTGCATGGTCATCCGGAATCAGGCTCGTAAAGACTGCCGTGATGGTCTGCGAAGCCGAAATAATTTCCGGTCCCGTCATCTGGACACCGGCTTCGTTCTGCCAGTTGTCACTGCTGGTGCTTGCGTTCGTAAACGTGTAATTCGCATCTGCCGTAGCCGTCGGCTTCACCAGACTTGCAAACGTTGTTCCGGCATGCACATGCTGGTTCAGCACATTCACGGGTGCACTGATGTTGCCGTGCGGGCCCGCAACGAAGGTGACATCAAACCACTGGTTCGGATCTTCCTCAAACTTTGCGACCAGCTTGGTATCACCCGTAATCGGAATGGTCGGATCGGTTGCACCGGTCGGATCGTCAAGACGATTGCCTGTCGGCTCATTTCCGGTGGTACCGCCACCGATATACCAGCCTGCAAAGCGATAGTATGTGTTCGGCGTCGGCGTCAGATTGCCAATCAGGCTGCTGAGTTTCGGGGTTGTCCCTTTCTTGACCTGCTTGGTCGTACCTCCCGGCATAGTGCCGCTGCCGGAAGTTCCGAAGGTCACATCCGCCCAGACAGTGTGATCCGAGTAATTCGGTGCGTAAACGACATTAATGGTTCCGCTCGCAAGGAAGTTAAACTCGTAGGTATGGTCCGACAGATTCGGGGTCATCCCCGAGAAGCTGGTGCCCGGCAGAAACGTCGGTGCCACTGTCGGCAGATAACCTGCGACGACCGGCGTCGGAATCGACTTGCCGTTACCCGGTGCGAGATTCTGCGTCGGCGGTGCCAGAGTAGTACCCGCCGGGAATTCCATCGGACTATACGTCGTATTACCGCTTGCGTCCGTGACACCGGTATTGCCGTCCAGATAGTTGACGGCAAGCACCTGTGTAAAGCTCGGGTTCAACTCCAGGACGTACTTGATGGTGACATCCTGGTTCGGCATGACAGCGTCCAACTCGCCCGTATTGGCGGTCAGCACATTAGTCGTGTTGTCTGCCTTTGTCGTCTTCATCCCGTAGGCATTGGTAGCAGGCTTATCGGTTGTACCGCTCACGATTTCTGCGCTCTTAAACCGGTACATACCGCCGTTGTACTGAATTCCGGTCGCATTCGGCAGGGTAATGACAGTCTCCGCCGGAACATCCTTGGCAATCTGCGGATTGTTAATCGTATTGCCGCTGCCGTCCTTGAGACCCGTGAGCACGGTATCAACTGCGGGCGTGACCGAAGAGTTGCGCGTCACATACTGAATCTTCAGCTTGAACTTCTTCGTCGGGTCGGGCTTATAGCGATATGCGACCATCAGGTCGTCATTCGGCATTTTGCCCTTCAGATTATGCGTACTGCTTTCAATCTCTGCGCCCGGGAAATTCGGATCGTTGACCGGAATCGTTCCGGCATTCGTTTTCGGTGCCTCGCCGTACTTAAGGCTATGGTTGTTCTTAATCCGAACATCATCCAGCGTATAGCCCGGAATATTACGGAGATAAGTCCCGTTGACCAAACTCTTCGCTGTCACATTGGTCGTCACCCAGCTTCCGGTATCGAAGGCGTGCATCTTGTCCTTCTGAGCCGGGTCGCTCCAAGGTGTCGTGCTCGAAGAGAAATCCGGCCAGCCGCCGTTCCCGAGACCGAGATCCCGGTAGTGCATCACATAGCGGGTCAGATCGGTCGCCGTCGTGAGCGGCTCCCACTGCGCCTTATAGGTCGTAGTCGTCTCATAGGGGTAGGCGTAGAGCATATTTCTAAGCATATTGCCATCCGCCTTCAGCCATCCGGCCATCCGGTAGCCCCGCCATACACCGTCCGCATAGGTCGGCAGTACCGGGCGGTTGCCCGAACCTCCCGTACCTCCAAAATTGACATTCTCAGTTGCAATCCCGGAGGTACTTGCCCAGTTACTGCTGGCATCCGTCAACGGATAACCCTGCTTACCGGTAAACTTACCGCCGGGCAGAGTATTATAGTGGTTATTTGTCTCACTGAGCCCCGGACCGTAGCCCGTATCAAAAACGATTTCAGCGGCGTCACCGCGATTTCCGGCATAAACCGGCAGCGCCGGGGCTGCCATGGAAAATACCATGACAGCCGCCATCGCCGCGGCGATCCGAGACTTAATCTTATGTCTCAATCTCATCTCATTCCTCCTCAGTGAATCCACGCGCCATTCGCGTCAACGCGGTAGCCGTCCGGCGTCGTCTCGTTCTGGTACATGGAACCCATGGGTCGCACAACCGAGTTGGACTTGTAGAACCATCTCTCATTCACCGCATCGTACTCGTAGGTGTTTGCGGAGGTGGTCGGTGCGAAGTAGTACCACTTGCCGTTGATCTCCGTCCAGCCGGTGTGCATGACACCGGTCTGCGGATCCAGGTAGTACCAGTGCTTATCCGCCTCGTCGTAGTGCCAGCCGAGCTTCATCTTGCCGAGCCAGCCGTCGTGCTCTGTATTGCAGTAGTACCAGTCGAGCTTCTCGTCGCGGAACCAGCCGAAGTCCATAATGCCGTGCGAGTTGAAGTGATACCAACCGTTCTTGTTGACATCGCCGTTTGCGTAGTCAAGCTTTGCCCAGCGGCTCACAAGACGGATGCCGCCGTTCAACGTGAAGATCCACTCCGAGTGCTCCGGATTCACCAGCTGCCAGTTGCCGTTCGTGCCGACCGTGTAGCCCTGCTCGTAGTCCGCGACAAAGGCTTCCTTGCCGATGAAGCTCGGGCCGCCCGCGGTGCTGCCAAAGCTGGTGCCGCCGCCGCCACCGCTGCTAGCGCGACCGCTTCCGCCGCCGCTGCCGCCGCGACCGCCGTTTCCGCGACCGCCGCCGCCGCCGCTTGCGCCGCCGGACAGGTTGCCGTTCGTAATCTGGTTGTAGTGGTTGTAACGCGGATTCAGTGTGTTGTCATAGCGACGAATCGTGTCAAGCAGATCGTCGAGTGCCTGCTGCAACTCTGCCGCCGTAGCTCTCGGGCCGGTCTTCTCAAAGACTGCGATTGCGTCGTTGATGCCCGTGTGTACGCCCGGGACACCGTTGATCAGCGCTGCGGTCTCCTTCCGCTTCAGGAAGAAGTCATCGGAGAGCTTCAGTGCCTTCTTGATGGCATCCTCGAGGCCGTTTCTCGTGTCGTCGACGACCTGCCGGTTATCTTCCCAGTAGCCGTAGACAATGGTGCGCTTCTTAATCGGCGCCGTGTCGTCATACTGCTTGAACTTGTCAGCCTTGCGGCTCCAGCCCTTCCAGTCGTACTCCACGCCGGTTGCCGGATCCGTCTGGTGCGTCGCCGCGCCGGTCGGCTCGTTGTTCGTGACCGTGTTGTACTGCGTCGTATAGTCGGAGTCGGACGGCGAATCGCCCTTTCTGACCGGGAAGCTGTACTGCGGCCACGGTGCCACCGTGTCTCTGTTGTTAATCCAGGTCACCTTGTATGCCTTCGAGTAGGTCAGATAGTACTTGACGCCCTCTTCGGCATCGAACTGGAACAGACCGCCGCTCGCATAGACATCCGTCGGCGTCAAGGTCTGCGGGAGGAAGTTGCCCGGGTTCGACGGGTCTTCGCGGAGCAGCTGGTAGTCAAGGTTATTCACATCTTCCTTGTCGAGCTGCACATAGGTGTTGAAGGTTGCAGTGGACGCCGTTGCGCGCGGCACAAGTCTGCCGTTGACATAGCGCTCAATGTTGGTCTGGACCTCCCAGGCTGCCGTGAAGGCATCCGGGTGATTTGCCGCCTCGACATTCGCCGTGTCGTTCTTCAGCGCCGTCGCGACCGAGGACGGCACATTCTTCTTGTTGTAGACAACCTTGTAGCTCACGTCCGCGTGGTTCACATTCATGAGCACCTGATCGTCCGGTGTGGTGAGCCGGTTCTCGAGACCCGGAACCTCATTCGGATCCAGCGCCATCTCGCCCGGGTTGCCGCCGCGAACCTCATCCGTGACCGGCGCATTGCCGTTCAGATTGCGGTTATAGTAAGCGGTCAGAACCACATTGGTGTCAGGCATGGTGAAGGTCAGGGTCGCATTGCCGAGCTGGCTGTTGATGCCCGGAATCACACCGGTCGTGACTCTCCAAGCCTTGAAGGTCTCGCCTGCGCTGTTCGTCGGCGGTGCGGTCAGGACCACTGCCTCGTCCTTGTGCGCCTCGTCGAAGTAGTTCGTGTTGATTGCATTGCCGTTGACGGTCGTGATTTCACTCTCGCCGTCCGTCGTCGTGATGCTGAACTTCGGAACATCAATCTCGCCGCCCGGATCCATGACAACAACTGTGCCGTCCGGAAGCTTCTGCAGCGGGGTGATGTCATTTCTGCCGTGCGGTCTTGCGACGACCGTGTACGGCTTGTTCGGCGTCAGGCCGCTGAACGTGATTCTGCCCGGCGTGCCTGCCTGCCAGCCGTCCGCCTGGGTCTCCGGCGTCGTCACGACATTGCCGTTCTCATCGATCAATGCGTAGTCCGCATCTCTGTCAGCCGGGTCAATCGTGAGGTTCACCTTCGTCTCATCGTTCGGATCGTAGGTAATCTGCTTGTTCGTGTCGACTGTCGGCACATGTGCGGGACTCGGCGCGCTGATCGGTGCCGGGACATTCGAGATGTCGTCGCCGACCTGAGCCGTGTTATCGCCCTCTGCCTCATAGACCTGATAGGTCGTGCCGGGTGTCAGGTTGTTAAAGTAGGTTCTGCCTGCCGGGTTGCCGTTTTCGACGCCCACAACCTTGCCGTCGGGATCCACGACAATGTACTTGTAGCCGGGCTTCGTGTCGTAAGCCGTCACAACGCCCTTGCCCTGGGTGTCAAGGCTGCCGCCCGCATCCACCGGGTGCACCGGAAGACCGAAGACCACCGGATCCGGGGTGAACTTGATGAGATAGGTCTCACCGTTTGCAATCGCATCTGTCGCCGCCATCAGGTGGCTGTCGGAGCTTCTCACAAAGCCCTTGCGGATGTAGTTGACCTCGCCCGTGTAGTTCGGCGTGCTGACGCCCGCCACATCGTGTGCATCTGCAAGCGGCTCAATCTGCGACCACGGCTTGTCAATCCAGACATGCAGGGTCGTCGGTGCGCCCGTATTCCAGGTGACATGTCCATCCGGGTACGGTCCGATGTTGATATCTGCCCACCCGGTCGGATTCTCGGCAATGTGTGCCACAATGTCCTCACCGCCGTTGAACTGGTCGCTGTCCTGCAGCAACTGCTCACTGCCGTCCATGATGCGGTTTCCGTTGAGGTCCACAAACCAGCCGTCCACCATATAGTGCACGCTGTCATTTGCCACTGCCTTCGGCACCTGAAGTCTTGCCTTGAGGTCTCCGAAGGTAAAGCCCTGACCTGCTGCATTCTTCTTCAGAATATCGGTCTTAAAGCTGTTCGTTCCCGTTCCGTTTGCGACCACATCCTGCGAAACTTCCGTATTCGGTGTGTTTGCAAGCGTCGCCTGTTCGGTACCGCCGACTGCGTCGAGGCCGCTGTAGAACTTGACCGTTCCCCATGCACTCGAATCGCGGACATAACCGTAAGTGACCTGCAAGTCATTCGCCGGCATCTTTGCGCTGTAGTTAAAGCTTGCATCCCAGAGCGGTGCACCCGGGGTAACCGGATCTGCCACAGGGCTCGCCGTATGTGTGCTTCCGGCTGTCGTAATCGGCAGATAGCCATAGTTGTGCGGCGCCGCAAGCGGGGACGCATTGACCACGGAATCGACTGCCGGATTCGTGACCTCCGGATTTGCAAACGCAAAACTGGACGGTGCTGCCGGGAACTGAATGTTCTTTAAGCGCGGATCGTTCGTGCCGTTATCCTGGTGCAGGACGCTGAACTCAAGGCCTGCGCCGCTGCCCGTATACGTATAGGTAATGGTCACATTCTGGTTCGGCATCTTACCCGTGTAGACACCGTTTGCATTGAACGGATTCGGAGAATCGTTCTCTGTTGCCGCATAGCTGTACAAATTAGAAGATGTCGGGGAATTTGCCGTCGATGTCTGATTATCGACATGCCAGCCGTTCGGATTCAGCGTATAACCGAAGCGAGAAATCGGCGCTGCGGTAATGGTCTCCTCCGGATAGTAATGATCCGTCGTAGTCTGCAGCACGGTACCGGTCGAGCTCACATGCTTAACCGTCAGTGTGGGCTGCGAACTTCTGGGCTGCGACGTATCAACGCTATAGACATAAGAGACAGTTGTCGCCTGACCCGGCATTTTCCAAGCAAAGTTGCCGTAGTTGCCGGAGCTGTGCGGCGAAGTCGTGTCAAAGGTCGGTGCGCCAATCGACGTATCATTGAACACATAGCTGCTCGGATCTACATTGGACGGATTGCTGGTCGCACTCGGTTCATTCCATACATAATACGGAACATTCTTTCTTCCAGCTGTGATGGTCGCCTCAACCGACTTGCCGTTCGTGCCGGTTGCCCCGTTATCAAGCAGGAACACAATGCTTCCGTCCGCATTGCTGTACTGCACCTTATAGTCAAACTTGATGCTCGTATCCGGCGCATAGTTTGCGACGTAAGTCACTTCCTTGCTTGCCGGTGTGGTCAGGTTAAACGGTGCAATGCTGGTACTGAAGGTTGCCGGCAGTGCTGTCTGCGTAACTCCGTTGACCTTCCAGTCAACAAAGTTGTAACCGTACTTGACAACAATCGGGAAAACACCGCTCACGGCATCACCCGTCTCACCGGTAATCTCACCCGGTGTCGGAATGCCGCCCTTTGCGTCAAACTTCAGCTTGAACGCATCCTTCTTATAGGTATAGGTGACTGTGACATCCGTATCCGGCATGTGGCCGTTGATTGCCGCAAAACCGGCATCCGTCGATGTCAGGGTGTCCTTGTACAACAGTTTGTCCTGCGGGTTCGGGTCCGGTCCGCCCGTCGGTACCGGAAGCGGATCGACATACGCAGTTGCCGGAGAGATCTCCACCTTGTTCAGATTGTAATTCTGAACTGTTGCAGGCACCGGAATCGTAACCTGTTCACCCTTGGCAAAGAGCTTCGAAGTCGGATTGCCGGAGCCTCCGGCACCTGTGGCTGCCGTTGCGCTTGCAATCGTTGCGCCCTGTTCGTCCACATAGACGAAGTTAATCTGCTTGCCTTCCAGCTGCAACACGGTGTAATTCAGGTTGTTGAACGAGGTGCTTCCCGTATACTTGGTGCCGATTGTCACCGTATAACGATGGTCATCGGTACTGAAGTTGCTTGTAAACGGGCTGTTCACATCCGGTGAACCGCCGAGTGTTGCCAGATAAGCTGAAGTAGGCTTTGCGATCGCCACTTCTTGGTTCTGGTTGTCAACGGAACCTGATAGGGACGCTCTCGGCACATCTTTCGCCGTAACACCAATTGTACTGCTACCCAAATCCGAATTTACTTCGATGGACTTTCCGGCATTCAGATAGACATTGGCATCGCCACTCTTTACAGACGCACCGTTTGCCGGATTCTTGACCTCAAAGGTATTACCGGTGATATCAACCGTATTTTCTACCGTAAAGGTTCCGGAACTCGCATAGTTAACTGCGCCCTTTCCGACTCTCTTCTCGGCGTCATCGGTTGCCGACGGAATGATGGACTTATTGCCGGTAATCTTACCGCCATCCATTAGGAAGTTTGCACTTCCTGTCAAGTCGACAGCACTACCTGTTGCCGTGGTGCCTGCAGTCGCATCAGTGACCGAATTGTTATTGGCATTGAGAAGCTCTGCGCCCGTCGAAACATTAAATGTTCCGCCGCTCACCTTTGCGATGGGCTCCTTAACTTCCTGTGCCGTATTGCCATCCAGTTTCAAATTGAGCACTGTAAGCTTTCCGCCCTGCTGATTTACCATCGGTCCGGTGTAGCCAGCCGCCCGCTTAATCGTCACGACATCATGGGTGGGCACACCGTCTGCTCCAGTGGTTCCCCACGTAATATCGGTACTGTTAATGGTAATATCTGCAGCTGGATTTGTGTTGGACATCTGGATGGTGTAGTCTTTTCCACCGATACTATCGCTCACATCCGGGTAATCGACGACATAAATGTATCCTTTCCGATTACCGATCTTGTTGATTGCGTAGTTGATCGTTTTAAACGGCTTTTGGATACTTCCGTCGTTTGTAGTTGCATCTGCTCCGTGTGCGTCAGATACATAATAGGACTGTGCGCGTATTGCAAAAACAACTCTCTTATGCACCGTCTCATAGGGGCGCAAATCAATCTTCCACGAATACGCAAGTGCACTATCCGCACCGCCATATGAAGGATTTGTTGCTTGGCTTGGTCAAAAACATGGCTCGTGTAGCCGGTATACGATCCAACCCATTTGTATGTAGGTTCCGTGATACCGAGGTTCGAAGTCGTTGTGGGCTCCGATGTATAGCAGTAGAAAGACTGCTTTGTTACATCATTGACCATTCGGAAACCGAACGACATAATGTCGCAAACAGCAGAGTCTGCCGGAGAGCTGGAACCAACACCACCATCATTACCAATGCAAGTATCTGCTGCAGTTCCCAGATAATAAGTCTGTGTGTTGGTGCCGTCATTATAGAGCCAATAATCAACCATAATGTACTGGCCATCAGGGCTCGGCTCTGTGCGCATTCTCCACTCCACATCGCCGACTTTCATGACTCCGCCATTGGTAGCGCTTGAATATACTGTTCTGCTGCCACCAAATCGCGATGTCGAAAGATAGCTTGTGTAGCCGCCATCTACATATGTGGTTCGAATTTGCTTGGATGCTGGTGCAATTCCCGCAATATAATGATTTGTCGCAGGGTTATTGGGATCTTCCAATCCATGCAGGTCGAACCTTCCTCCCAACCACTGGACTGCTGTGGATTTACCCGCCGTCTTGGTCGGGGCATCATTCGGCAACTCCGTCGCATATGCATTCTTCACGCCCAGCCCGCTGACTGCAAGGCCAAAGACCATGAGGAAGGCGAGGAGCTGCGCAAGGGCTCTCCGAAGGATGCCGCGGAGAGAATTCTTGTTGCTACTCATATCTTTCTGTCACGCTCCCTTCTTAGTTCGGATCTGCGATAAAGAGTGCCAGGTCATCCGGCACATCGTTCTTCGTCACAGTCGTGTTCGGGCCGGCAATCAGGCCGCGCGCGAAGTGGTCGCGCTCGCTTCTGTCGTAGTGATAGAAGCCCGCACCCGCACTGCCGCTGTTTCTCCAGCGCGGTGCGTCCTCGTCGCCGGAGAAGCCGATGAACTCGCCGTTGTAGACCAGAATGTAGCCGTCACCGGTGTTCAGCACGCGTCTGCCGCTCACAATCTTGCCGTTCTTGTCGACGACAAAGAAACGGTACTGCGGCGTGCTAAGCGTGCCGCTGTTCTGAACGACAATGCCGTAGCCTGCCTCTTCCGGTGCATCCAGGCGAAGGCCGTTGATATAGAACTTGTTGTCCTTCTTCTGGAGATAGTTGCGGTTGCCGTAAGCCTTGCCGCTCGGTGCGAACGCAAAGGTTCTCGGGCCGTCCGCAAGCTCCACCGTAATTTCCTTGCCCGCCTGCATGGAGCCGTCGTTCATCTCATCCGGCGAGAAGAGGTACAAATCCGCCTTCTCGATACCGTACATATTGCCCTCGATGAAGTCCTTTGCGCTCCAGGCGTCCACATCGTACTGCGCGACAAATTCGCTCTTCGAGCGGTCAAAGAGGACAAAGCCCGTCTGCATGCGGCCGATGCCGTCGAAGGCGTACTCGCGGCTGCCGACCTTCAGAATCTTGTTGCGGTACGCTCTGCCCTTCGAGTCGGTTCTCCACCAGGAACTCTCGAGATCCAGGTTCTCGTTCTCATCGAGGTTTGCCGACGGATACATCCAGAGCCACTTGTTCTTCATCAGCGGACCGCCGTCGTAACCGTCGTAGTAGCGCACACGCTCATCGGCGGTCGGGTTGGAGCGGACCGCGTTCGAGATGCTCGCGACCTTGTCCCACCACTCGATCATGACACCCTTCTCGTCGAAGCCGTAGGTCGCGCCGTTGATGTCACGCTGGAACGGCTGCTCGCCCGCACGGCTCCGGTACTTCTTCGAGTCCGCGCCGAAGTAGAACCACATCTTCTCGTAGTCCTCGTAGCTGCGCCCCGTCACCTCACTCGTGAGGTGGGAACCCCAGTCGTAGTAGAGCCAGCGGTTCGTATAGAGCGCACCGTCGGCATCCGCGTAGTAGCGCGCGTTGACGAACGGATCCTCGTCGCTGAGGACATTTCCCTCCTCGTCAATCCAGCCGGTCAGCATGTTGCCGTTCTCATCGAACGCATAATACTGGCCGTCGATCTCCTTGCGGAAACCCTTGCCCTTCGCGCGATAGCCCTTGCCGTCGGCACCGAAGTAGTGCCAGCCGCCGTCGCCGTAATCGCCGGCAGGATCGCTCTCGTGGTCAATGAAGACCCAGGCATTTTTTGCCATGCGGCCGTCCTGGTCGACATAGTAGTCCGACCCGCCGTAGGAGAAAATGCGGTTCTTCAGAAGAACCCCGGAGTCGCCAAGGTAGAACCAATCTTCCTTCGACTTCTTGAAGGCATTGGTCACCGGCTGATCCTCCCGGTTCAGGTACTGCCACTCGTCTCCGACTTTGTTCCAACCTTCAACTGCATAGGCTGTCACGGTCGGAAAGAGGCAAGCAGCAGCTGCCGCCAGCAGAAACGCTCTGGCTGCTTTGACATGTTTCGTTTGTTTCATGTCCCTCCCCTTTCTCTCTGCACTGCCGGGTAAGTCTCTCGACTTTCCCCGCAGAAGGTTGCTGAGCCCCCTTCTGCACATTAATATTTTCTTAATCAATGTATCACGACTGCCCGTTTCTGTCTATAGATGTTCTGACAAGCGGGGATGTTTTTTCGATTTTCGTGATTTTTCCTATTTATTCTCCAGGGCTAACTGTTGTTTTATCTTAGTTTTATCCTAATTTTTCCGTTTTACTGGTAGTATTTTACAAGCCCTGATAGCAGACTTGTCTTGCCCACTATTCTCTTCGAAATACAGGTGCCATTTTTTCGTTTTCCCTCTTTTTTGCGCCGCTTGGGCGCGCTTACGGCTTTTCTTTTTGGGCATTCTGGCTTACACTACTAGAAAAGATTGAGAGAGGAGTTTTAAGAATGGCTAAATTATTGGGAAGACTTGCACGCCTCGCACTGGTCGCGGGCGCTGCGGCTGCAGCTGTCTCCTACTACCGCCAGTACAGCGAGTTCCACCGCGATCTGGACGAGGAATTCCACGACTATGAAGAGGACGGCGAGAGCGACCGCGCCTCGCACACCGAGACGCCGAACCGGAACTATGTCTCGCTGAACGCAAACCGCGGTGAGTTCACGGCGGCGGCCCAAAACACGCTGGAAGCGGCGAAGGGCATGGTCACAAGTGCCGCAGGCATGTTGAAGGATGTCGGCAACATTCTCGCCGACAACCTGCAGGCGGCTACCGGCGAGAAGACCGCGGAAGTCCGGGCGACGGCAGAGCGCGCAGCCGAAACCGTGCGGGAGACCGCCGCAGCAGCCGCGGAAGATGCCGAAGCGGCCGCAGACAGCGCGGCGGAGGAAATCACTTCCGAGAACATTCTCGCGAAGTCCTATGCCGCAGCCGGCAGCAGCGCAAAGCGCGCCACCGAGATTACGGAGGAAGAATAAAACAAAGCGCGCCGCAGAGAGGTTAGTGCCTCTCGCGGCGCGGTTTTCTTTTTTTACATTCCGACCGATCAACCCATGTCGATCCGGCATGGATGAATCACTGCCCGGTTTTGCTCTCGTTTTGTCCCGTCACACCATATCCCTTCCAAACGCTATATGCCCTCTAAATTGAAGTCCGGGAGAAAGCGACTGCCCTTGCTGTCCGCCTCCTGGATATAGCCGTTCCGGAAACCGCATTGCAAAAAATGTGCCTCTGCCCGCGCTCTCTCCCGTCCGGTCAGCGCGCGGTTCAATTCCGGAAAACGCGTCTTGATAAAAGGCGTGTACTGAAACATGAGGCTTACATACTGCTCTGTCCCGAACAGCGCTGCGATGTCATCCAGAACCGCAAAGCTGTTTTTTAAGTGAAGCGGCAGCACGAGATGCCGTATCATCACCCCACGGACTGCCTTTCCTTCTTTATTTAATGTGAGGTTGCCGCTCTGCCGGTACATCTCTTGCAGGGCTGCCCGCGCAACCGCCGGATAATCCGCCGCTCCGGAAAAACGTGCGGCGAGCGCACTGTCCGCGTACTTGTAGTCCGGTAACCAGACATCGACCAAGCCTTCGAGCTCCCGCAGCACCTCGACCCGCTCATAGCCGGAGGTGTTGTAGAGCACCGGCACGTTCGGGCGGTAGAGCCGCAAGGCCTTCCTGATCTCCGTGACCCAAGGCGTCGGCGTCACGAGGTTTATATTGTTCGCGCCCTTCTCCTCAAGTTCCCGGAAAATATCCGCGAGCCGCGCTGCTGTGAGCTCCCTGCCGTAGCGTTCGCGGCTGATTTTATGGTTCTGGCAGAAGACACAGTGCAAATTACAACCCGAAAAAAAGACTGTGCCGGAGCCCTCCGCGCCGCTGATACAGGGTTCTTCGCCGAAGTGGAGCGCCGCGCGCGCCGCAAAAAGCCGGGCGCCGCATCCGCAGGCACCCGGCTTCTCTTCTCGATTGACGCGACAGAGTCTCGGACAAAGCTCACAGGAGCGCAAGTCCAAATCTATCATAAATGACTCTTCTTTCCTTCTCAGAAATCGCAGGTTGCGCCAAAGCTTTGACGCAACAAGTGCTTTGCTTTTACGCTCATCTCTTTCCGCCTCAGAGCTTAAAGCTGCTCTTCAGCGAGACAATGCGGTTAAAGACAAGACTGTCCGGGCGGGAATCCTTAGAATCCACGCAGAAGAAACCATTTCGCACAAACTGGTAGCTGTCATAGGCCTTGGCGCCGTCAAAGTTCGGCTCCAGTTTGCAGTCCTTTAAGATAATACGGGAATTCGGATTCAGGTTCAGGTTACCGTTTTCGTCGAGCTTGCCCTTCTCCTCATCGACCAGGTTCTCGTAGAGGCGGCACTCGGCATTGACTGCGGTCGAAGCGTTGACCCAGTGAATGGTCCCCTTCACCTTTCTGCCCTCAAAGCCCGTGCCGCTCTTGGTCTCCGGGTCGTAGGTGCAGTGCACGGCAACTACCTTGCCGGTTTCATCTTTGTCGACGCCGACGCACTTCACGAAGTAAGCGCCCATGAGGCGCACTTCGTTGCCCGGGAACAGGCGGAAGTACTTCTTCGGCGGTTCCTCGCGGAAGTCGTCCTCCTCAATCCAGAGCTCTCTGCCGAACGGAATCACGCGGCTGCCGAGGTCCGGATTCTCGAGGTTATTCGGCATCACGAGGTCCTCGGTCTGTCCCTCCGGATAGTTGTCGATGATCAGCTTGAGCGGCTTTAACACCGCCATCATCCGCGCGCGCGAGAGCTTTAAGTCCTCGCGGATGCAGTACTCGAGCATCGCGGAGTCCACCGAAGAATTTGCCTTTGAGACGCCGACCAGTTCCACAAAGCGCTTAATCGACTCCGGTGTGTAGCCGCGGCGGCGCAGCGCAGCAATCGAGACCAGACGCGGATCGTCCCAGCCGTCCACAATGCCGTCCTCGACGAGCTTCTTGATGTAGCGCTTGCCGGTCACGACATTCGTGAGGTAGAGCTTTGCGAACTCAATCTGGCGCGGCGGCTCCGGGAACTCGCACTCATTCACGACCCAGTCATAGAGCGGGCGGTGATCCTCAAATTCAAGGGTGCAGATGGAGTGCGTAATCTTCTCGACCGCGTCCTCAATCGGATGTGCGAAGTCGTACATCGGGTAGATGCACCACTTGTCGCCGGTGTTCTGGTGGGAGAGGTGCGCAATGCGGTAGATGACCGGGTCCCGCATGTTGATATTCGGAGACCCCATGTCAATCTTCGCACGGAGCACTTTCTCGCCGTCCGCGTACTTGCCCTCGCGCATCTCCTCGAAGAGCTTTAAGTTCTCCTCGACCGAGCGGTTCCGGTAGGGGCTCTCCTTGCCGGGCGTATTGAAATCGCCGCGGTACTCGCGAATCTGGTCGGCAGTCAGATCACAGACAAAGGCCTTGCCCTTCTTGATCAGCTTGACCGCGCACTCATACATAGTCTCAAAGTAGTTGGAGGCAAAGAAGATGCGATTGTCAAACTTTGCGCCGAGCCACTCGACATCCGCGCGGATGGACTCCACAAACTCCCACTTCTCCTTGGTCGGATTCGTGTCGTCGTAGCGGAGGTTAAAGAGGCCGTGATACTCCTCCGCAAGACCGTAATTCAAGAGAATCGACTTTGCGTGCCCGATGTGCAGGTAGCCGTTCGGCTCCGGTGGGAAGCGCGTCTGAACATGCGAATATCTTCCCGATGCCAGATCCTTGTCAATCTCATTCTCGATGAAGTTCTTCTCGCGGCGCTCGCCGCCCGCTGCTTCCTCTGTTGCCGCTTCCATTGCTTTCTTGTCCTCGCTCATGGGGCGTCTCCTCTCTTATTTTGTGACATTCACGGCGCTGAGCCGATAGCCCGCGTCGGTCTTGGTGAAAATCATATTCGGCCTGCCGCCGTCCGCCGAGACGACCAGATTGCCATCGGCCGCCTTTATGGTTAAGAGATCGGCGTGCAGGACAGCTGCGCAGAACGCATCGGTGAAAATCTGCTCTGCCGTGTACTTCTGTAACAACTCGTCCTTGTTGTCGACCTCATTGCCGGACGCGAGTCCGAGATACAGCGGGTAGGTCGCCATGCCGGCAAGTGCGTCCAAGTTCTTGTCCCGGACCGCGAGCAGCGCCTGTCCAACTGTGTAGAGCGCGTCCTTGTCGCCGAGCGCCGTCGCCTCATCGGCCGCGGCACTGAGCTGAAAGGTTCCGTCTTTGGTCTTGCCGAGCAAGCGTATGCCCTCGCCCGGCACAATGCCGTTTGCCAGTCTCGTGAGGTCAGGCTTCTCGGCGGCGTCCTCGCCGGTCGCGATATAAACAAGCCCCTGCTTCTTATTCTGCAGCGTAAAGCCGTTCATCGACGCCTCGAGCACCACGCCGTCGAGCGTCTCTTCCGCTTCCGCCGCCGTACTTGTCGCTGTGCTCTCTTCGCTCACGCTCTCCGTGCCGGGCACCGCGCTGTTCGTCGCCTCTTTGCTCTTTTTCTGTCCGCAGCCCGCAAAGAGCAGCAGAGAAACAGAGAGTAAAAGAATCGCTATCCCTTTTTCCCGTCGCATGCAGAACCTCCTCAGAACTTCCGGAAGCGTTCGTAGCGCTGGTTTGCGAGTTCCTCGCGACTCATTGCGCCGTAGCGGCCGATAAAGTCGAGAAGCTCGGGTTCCAGTTCCCGCGCGATGTCGCGGATATTTTCAAAGGTCGCCGGTTCTTTCTCCGGGATAATCTTTTCGATGACGCCGAGCTCCAGAAGATCCCTGGAAGTCAGGCGCATATTTTCCGCGGCGCGCTCTGCCTGCTTGCCGTCGCGATACAGAATCGCGGCAAAGCCCTCCGGCGACAAAATCGAGTAGACCGCATTCTCCATCATCCAGACTTCGTTTGCCGTCGCGACGCCGAGTGCGCCGCCGCTCGAACCCTCGCCGATGATAATCGAGAGAATCGGGGTCTTCAGCGCTGCCATCTTCTGCAGATTCTCGGCAATCGCCTGGCCCTGACCTCTTTCCTCCGCGCCGATACCGCAGTAGGCACCCGGCGTGTCCACAAAGCAGATGACGGGGCGTTTGAAGCGCTCGGCCTGTTTCATGAGGCGAAGTGCCTTCCGGTAGCCCTCGGGATTCGGCATTGCGAAGTTTCTTCTCTTGTTCTCGAGGAAATCTCTGCCCTTCTGAATGCCGATCACCGTGACCGGAATGCCGTGGAACGAAGCGATGCCGCCGATTACGGCCTCATCGTCCCCGAAGCAGCGGTCGCCGTGGAGTTCCATAAAGTCCGGAAACAGCGCGTCGATGTAATCCTTCGCGTGCGCTCTGTCCTTTGCGCGGGACAGTTTGACTGTCTCCCAGGCACTCCGCACCGTGCCCCCGGGCAGGTCCGTGCGCGCCGCTTCGTCGCTCTCTTCCTCTCTCTGTCCGAGCGCGAAGCGCTGCAGATTCTGAATGGCCGAAGCCGCCGCCTGCAGAAATCCCGGCGCCTTCTGCGCCTTCACTTCCGCCGCCGTTCCCTCGTTGACATGCTCGGTCGTCTCAAATTCAACGGCTTCCACCGCCTCTTCCGCCGAGAGCTCGGCAGCACCGCGCACATGGAGACGCAGAATGTGTGCGAGCACGGCTCTCTGGTCGCGCCGCGGCACAATCGCATCCGTGAAGCCGTGCTTTAAGAGAAACTCCGAGCGCTGGAAGCCCTCCGGGAGCTTGCCGCCTATGGTCTGCTGAATCACGCGGGCACCGGTGAAGCCAATCAGTGCACCCGGCTCCGCGAGAATAATATCGCCGAGCATCGCATAACTTGCGGTCACCCCGCCCATGGTCGGATCGGTCAGCACCGAAATAAAGAGCTGGCCGCTCTCCTGCAGTCTGCCGAGCGCCTCCGAGGTCTTGACCATCTGCATGAGGGAGATGATGCCCTCCTGCATTCTCGCGCCGCCCGAGCAGGCATAGAGAATCACCGGGAGCTTTTCCTCCGCGGCGCGTTCTGCCATGCGCGCAATTTTTTCGCCCAGGTTGTGCCCCATAGAGCTCATCAAAAAGCGCGCGTCGCAGACACCGATGGCGACCGGAATGCCGTCGATCGTAATTTTTCCGGTCACGACTGCCTCATTGAGGCCCGTGGTCTCCTTGACTTCCCAGAGCTTCTGCTCGTAGTCCGGGAAATCGAGCGGGTTCACGACCGGGAGTTCCTGATTCCACTCCTCGAAACTGCCGGGATCCGCGAGTAGCTTGATTCTGCGCTTCGCATGAATGCGAACCAGCGTGCCGCAACTCGGGCAGGCAAAGTCATTGGCCCGCACTTCCTGCACGCTGTGCACCGCACCGCACTTTTTGCACTTCCACTGCTTTACTTCCGGTTCTGCTTCCGTCGTATTTCGCTTGAAAAAATCGATGCGCATTTTTCCCCTCTCACTTTCCGAGGATAAAGGTGAGTTCTGCTTCCACCGCCTTCTCATCCTCTACATATGCCGTCGCCTTGCCTTTGCCGACAGGCCCCTTCACCTTCTCAATTTCACAGACGAGTCTCAGCCGGTCGCCCGGCACGACTTTCCGTCGAAAGCGCGCGTGGTCCACCGCGCCGAAGTAGGCTGTCTTCCCCGCATTCTCTTCCTGCGAGAGAATCGCAACCGCACCGGTCTGCGCGAGCGCCTCGATAATCAGGACGCCCGGCATGACCGGTTCTCCCGGAAAGTGTCCCCGGAAGTAAGATTCGTCAAAACTCACTGCCTTATAGCCCTCGGCGCGCACGCCGGGCTCCAGTTCCGTGATGCAGTCGACCAGCAGAAACGGATGTCGGTGCGGCAGTATCTTCTCGATTTCTTTGATGCCAAGCTTTACCTGCATGTCACGCCTCGTACTTTCTCATGATGATGGACGCATTGTGACCGCCGAAGCCGAGCGAGTTGCTGAGCGCCGCGCGCACCTGCATGGAGCGCCCCTTGCCCTTCACATAGTCGAGGTCGCACTCGGGATCATCGACCGCGAGACCTGCAGTCTCGTGGACAAAGTCCTCCTGCACGCTCTTTGCGAGCACCACGGCCTCGACGCCGCCCGCTGCGCCGAGCAGGTGACCGATCATCGACTTTGTAGAGCTGACCGCGAGCTTATCGGCCGCCGCGCCGAACGCGCTCCGGATTGCAATCGTCTCCGAGAGATCGTTTAAGTGCGTGGAGGTGCCGTGCGCGTTGATATAGTCGATGTCCTCCGGCTTGAGGCCCGCATCGCGGAGCGCAAAGCGCATTGCCTCGGCCGCACCCGAGCCGTCCTCGAGCGGAGAGGTGATATGGTTTGCGTCACAGGTCGCGCCGTAGCCCGCCATCTCGGCATAAATCTTCGCACCGCGCTTCAGGGCGTGCTCCAGTTCCTCGAGCACCAGAATGCCCGCGCCCTCGCCGATTACGAAGCCGTTCCGCTCCTTATCAAACGGAATCGAAGCGCGCTTCGGGTCCTCCGAAGTGCTGAGCGCCGTGAGCTGCATGAAACCCGCCACACCGATCGGTGTGATGCAGGCCTCCGTGCCGCCCGCGAGCATGATGTCCGCATCGCCGTGCGCGATCGTGCGGAACGCCTCGCCCACGTTGTGCGTGCCGGAAGCACAGGCCGTCACAATGTTGATGTTCTTGCCCTTCAGCCCACACTGGATTGCGACATTGCCCGCCGCCATGTTGCTGATCATCATCGGGACAAACAGCGGATTGACCATGTTCGGCCCCTTGGTAACCATGCGGTTATACTCGCGCTCCACCGACTGCAGAGAGCCGATGCCCGAACCGATTGCGCAGCCCGCCATATAGGGATCTTCTTTCGTGAGATCCAGGCCGCTGTCCGCAAGCGCCTCTTTTGCCGCCGCGACGGCAAACTGCGAAAAACGCTCCATGCGGCGCGCCGATTTCACGTCCATAAAATCTGCCGCCTTGAAGTCCTTGACTTCGGCGGCAAGTTTCACTTTGAACTTCTCCGTGTCGAACTGGGTGATGCGGTCAATTCCGACCTGCCCCGCTTTCAGCGAGTTCCAAAACGCCTCCGCGCCGATGCCGATTGCCGTCACAGCGCCGAGTCCGGTCACAACCACTCTTCTCTTTTCCATGTATTGCGTTCTCCTGCAAAGCCGCGTTGCCTGGTTTCAAAGAACGGCGGAAACTCTTAAATAGAGAGTCCGCCGTCAACGGACAGAACCTGTCCGGTAATATAGGAAGCCTCGTCTCCCGCAAGGAAAGCGACGGCTGCTGCCACATCGTCCGCGCTGCCCATGCGCCCCAGCGGAACGCCCGAGAGAATTGCCTCTTTTGATTTGTCACTGAGCACCGCCGTCATGTCGGTGTCAATAAAGCCCGGTGCCACCGCATTGACGGTGATGCCTCTGCTACCGAGCTCACGCGCCGCGGTCTTGGTCATGCCGACAAGGCCTGCCTTTGCCGCCGCGTAGTTCATCTGTCCCGCGTTGCCGTGAAGTCCCGAGTAGGAGGAAATGTTGACAATGCGGCCACTCTTCTGACGGAGCATCTTCTTTGCCGCCTGCTGCATACAGAAATAAGCGCCGTAGAGATTGGTCTTTAAGACCTCGTCAAACTGCGCCTCCTTCATGCCGATCAGGAGACCGTCGCGGGTGATGCCGGCATTGTTCACGAGAATGTCAATCCGGTTCTCTTTCGCGAGCACTTCCTCGAACATGCGGAGCACATCCGCCTCCTCGCTCACATTCGCCTGAATCAAAAATGCCTTGCCGCCCGCCGCTTCGATTTCCGCGCGCACTTCCTCGGCCTTTGCCTCGGAGCCGTTGTAGTTTAACGCCACCACAGCGCCGAGAGAGGCGAGGCGCACGGCAATGGCTCTGCCGATGCCGCGCGACGCGCCGGTGACCAGCGCTACCTTACCGCTCAAATCGCTCATACCTTCGAAAGATCCTCCATGGTCTCAATGTTCACGACCGTTGCCGCTCTGTCAATCTTCTTCACAAAGCCCGCGAGCGTCTTGCCCGGGCCCAGCTCATAGAAGGTATCCACGCCCGCCGATAGCATATTGCGGATGCTCTGCTCAAAGCGCACCGAACTGTAGACCTGTTCGGTCAAAAGCGCTCTGACCTTTGTCGCATCCTCGACCTTGTCGCCGGTCACATTCGCGTAGTACGGAATGCGAAGCGGATGAATCTCTGTCTCCGCAAGCACCTTGCCGAGCTCCTCACCGGCTTCTCTCAGAAGGCCGGAGTGGAAGGGACCGCTCACATTCAGCATGAGCACGCGCTTCACGCCTCTCGCCTTGAGGGCCTCCGCCGCTGCTTCGACCGCCTCTTTCTTGCCTGAAATGACAATCTGTCCCGGGCAGTTGTAATTGGCAATCCAGACTTCCGGAATGTCCGAAAGCGTCTCCTCAATCAGCGCCGCCTCCGCGCCGAGCACCGCCGCCATTGCGCCGATACCGGCCGGGACCGCCGCTTCCATGAGTTCGCCGCGCCGCGCAACCACGCGAATGGCATCCCGCTCCGAGAGCGCGCCCGCCGCATAGAGAGCCTCGTACTCGCCGAGACTTAAGCCTGCCGCCGTGTCCGGCGTAAGACCGTGCTTTTCAACCACTTTCAGAATCGCAATGCCGGTCGTGACCATCGCAGGCTGGGTGTACTGCGTCAAATTCAGCTTCTCGTTTTCTTCAAAACAGAGCGCCTTCATATCGTAGCCGAGAATCTCCGAGGCCTCCTCGAAGACCGCGCGCGCATCGGCATCGGCCTCGTAAAAGCTCTGCCCCATGCCGATTTTCTGCGCGCCCTGTCCCGGAAACAAAAATGCCTTCTTAGACAAAGTCCGCCGCCTTTCTCGCGAGCTCATGACACTCGCGCATCATGTCCTCAATAATCTCCCGACAGGGCTTGATGTCCTGAATGAGACCCGCAATCTGTCCTGCCATGACCGTGCCGCGAATCACATCGCCCTCCTGCACGGCCTTCCGAAGCGAACCCAGCGTCAGGTACTCGAGCTCTTCAAAGCTCTTGCCCTCGGCCTCGAGACGCGTGTACTCGCGCGTCATGTCATTCCGGAGACTGCGCACCGGGTGACCGTAGGTTCTGCCCGTCACCGTGCTGTCAATATCCTTCGCCTTCACAATGCGGTTCTTATAGGCCTCGCTCACGACTGCCTCGGTGCTCGCGACAAAGCGCGTGCCGATCTGCACGCCCGATGCGCCGAGCATGAAAGCCGCCATCATTCCTCTGCCGTCGGCAATGCCACCCGCGCCGATCACCGGAATCTTCACGGCGTCCACGACCTGCGGGAGCAGGGTCATCGTAGTCGCCTCGCCGATGTGACCGCCGGACTCCGTGCCCTCCGCGACCACGGCATCCGCGCCGAGGCGTTCCATGATGCGAGCCTGCGCGACCGAAGCGACCACCGGAATGACCTTGATGCCCGCCTTTTTCCAGTCGTCCATGTATTTGCTCGGCATACCGGCACCGGTCGTCACAACCTTGACGCCCTCTTCTATCACAACGCGCGCAACATCGTCCGCGTGGGGCGACATCAACATGACATTGACGCCGACCGGTGCGTCCGTGAGGCGCTTTGCGTCGCGGAGCATATCGCGAATCACTTCTCCGGGCGCGCTCGCACCGCCGATGAGGCCGAGGCCGCCGGCCTCACTCACCGCCGCCGCGAGATGCTGCTCGGCGACCCACGCCATCCCACCCTGAATGATGGGATAGCGTATGCCGAGGAGCTCTGTCACTCTTGTGTTCATTCCTCGACGCCCTTGTCCTTCAGGTACTTCATGACATCGCCGACCGTGTTGAGCTTCTCAAGATCCTCGCTCGGAATCTCAACCTTGAACTCATCCTCCATCGCCATGACGAGCTGGAACAGATCCAAGGAATCCGCGCCGAGATCGTCCTTGAAGGAAGTCTCCTCGGTGATGCTGTTCTCGTCTGCGCTGAGCTGCTCTGCGATCATCTGCTTTACCTTTTCAAACATGTCATTCTCCTTTGTTGGGACAAGCTAATTGACACTTGTCATTGCTTTGTCAATATTGTTCACTACTTTTTTAACCGATTCTCTGCCCTACGTCAATAGCGTATCCGTCAATACCGTATCACGGTCGCACCCCAGGTGAGACCGCCGCCAAAACCGGAGAGCACCAGAATATCGCCCCGTTTTAACTTGCCCTCGCGGTTCAGGCGGTCAAACAGGGTCGGGATGCTGCCCGCCGAGGTGTTGGCCGTATCCGAGAGGTTCATCGGGAATTTTTCGAGCGGCTCGCCAAGGTGCTTCGCGACCGCCTCAATGATGCGGGCGTTCGCCTGGTGCAACACATAGGCGCTCACATCCTTTTTGTCGACGCCCGCGTTTTGCAGCGCCTCCTCAATGCAGAGCGGCACGGTGCGAACCGCAAAACGGAACACTTCCTGACCATTCATGTGCAGGAAATGGTTGTCCGGGTCCGTACGACCGGTGAGGTTGTGTCCCTTCACGCCGTCCGCGCCGAGCGCGGAGCCGAGGATATCGCCCTTCGTCTCATCCTCCGTCGCTTCGAGCACCACTGCACCGACCGCGTCGCCGAAAAGCACGCAGGTGGTTCTGTCCTGCCAGTCGATATAGCGGGTCACGAGGTCGCCGCCGATTACCAGCGCCTTCTTTGCCAGTCCGGTCTTCATGAGGCCTTCCGCCGTCCGGAGCGAGTAGAGAAAACCCGAGCACGCCGCGTTGATGTCGAAAGCGACCGCATTCGCCGCGCCGATTTCCGCCTGAATCCGGCAGGCTGCGCTCGGCGTCACATTGCCGTCCGTGCAGGTGCCGACGATGATGAGGCCGATTTCCTCGGCGGGGACGCCGGCCATTTCGAGGGCCCGCTCCGCAGCCTCCTTGCCGAGGCTCTCGACGCTCTCCGTCTCATCGGCGACATGCCGCTGCCGTATGCCGGTGCGGGAATAAATCCACTCGTCGCTCGTCTCAATGATCTTTGCGAGATCATCATTCGTCACTACTTTTTTCGGCAGGGCGGAACCCGTGCCGGAAATCCAGAGCTGCATGCGTCACCTTACGCTTTCTGAAGCGACGGGTGCGCGCTCCGGTATGCTTTTTCGCAGGCGGGGCAACGTCCGCAAATTTTCAAGTAGTCGAGCTTCTCCTGCTGTTCGTATTCATTCCCCTCAACCTCTGCCGTCGCAATGTGACCGCAACCGTACAGAATGGTATGTTTTGCCATGTTACATCCTTCTTTCTATCTTGCCCTGTTTGCCTTCCTTTGCCGCGAAAAATGTTGCCATCCGCCTCAGATTCTCGCGACGCCCGTGCGTCTTGCCGCATCCGCGACAGCCTTTGCAACCACTTCCTTGACGCGCGGATCGAAGGCCTTCGGGATGATATTGTTCTCATTGACTTCATCGTCCGAAATCAGATTTGCGATTGCGACCGCCGCCGCCATCTTCATTTCCTCGTTGATGTCCTTCGCGCGGACATCGAACGCACCGCGGAACAGACCCGGGAACACGAGCACGTTGTTGATCTGGTTCGGGAAGTCCGATCTGCCGGTCGAGATGACCTTTGCGCCGCCCTTCTTCGCCTCGTCCGGGAAAATTTCCGGCGTCGGGTTTGCGCAGGCAAAGATGATAGCATCCTTGTTCATGCTCCGCACCATCTCTTCGGTGACCATGTTCGGGCCGGAGAAGCCGAGGAAGATGTCTGCGCCGACCAGTGCGTCCTTCAGGGTGCCGGTCTTATGATCCAGGTTTGTGACCTCGAGCATTTCCTTCTGCGCCCAGTTGAGATCCTTCGAGTTCTCGGTCATGATGCCCTCGCGGTTGCAGAGTGTCAGGTTCTTAAAGCCGTAGGAGAGCAAGAGCTTCGAGACTGCAATGCCGGCGCTACCCGGGCCGTTCACGACGACCTTAACCTTCTCCTTGTCCTTGCCGACCACCTTCAACGCATTGATGAGACCCGAGAGCACCACGATTGCCGTGCCGTGCTGGTCGTCGTGGAAGATCGGAATATCGCACTTTTCCTTCAGCTTGCGCTCAATTTCAAAGCAGCGCGGTGCCGCAATATCCTCAAGGTTCACACCGCCGAAGGAACCAGAGAGCAGGTAAATCGTATTGACAATTTCGTCCACGTCCTTGGACTTGATGCAGAGCGGGAAGGCATCCACATCGCCGAAGGCCTTAAAGAGCACGCACTTGCCCTCCATGACCGGCATACCTGCCTCCGGGCCGATGTCGCCGAGTCCGAGAACTGCGGTGCCGTCCGTCACAACCGCGCACAGATTCCAGCGTCTCGTGAGTTCATAGGACTTGTTCACGTCCTTCTGAATCTCCAGGCAGGGCTCGGCAACACCCGGCGTATAAGCGAGCGATAAATCTTCCGAGGTCTTGACCGGAATGTCCGTGATAACTTTGATCTTACCCTTCCACTCGTAATGCTTTTTCAGTGATTCCTCTGCGTAGTTCATGTTATCCTCCTGTCTCTGCAATGCCGGGCAACGACACAAACCCGTATGGGGAAATCATACACAAAATAACAAGTCTTTTCAAGAATAAGCAGGGGCGGGCGGCACGCAGCCACGCCGTTCGGCGGCTTTCTCGGATTAAACTTTTCTTAATTCAATTGAATACACTGCCCCGCTTACGATTTTTCTGTCAACAATCAGAGGGCTGTGATAGAATCTCTCTGATTATTGAGTCCGGCAGGACACTGCCACGGAGGTATTCCATGAAATTTTATTCTTATGAGTTTTTGCTGCGACGCAATGTCGGCATGAACCGCGTGCAACTCATTATTGCGGCCGTTTTGTTTCTGATTTTACTGGTAAACGGGCTACGCTATTTTAAAGACAAACAGAGTTCCCGCCACCGCGAACCCGCGCTGATTGCACTCCTATTACTGATTGTCATGGCGCTCCTGCAAGTAAACCGCTACCGGGAGTTGCAGGCAAACGGCCAGAAGGTCACTCTGGCAATTCATTCGGTGGAACGCATTGCAAAGGAACTGAATGTGCCTGCGGAAGAGGTTTATCTCAATGCGACCGAGTTTTCCGGCAACCCGATTATCTTTGCGAAGGATAAGTACTATCGCGTCCTCTATGTGAATGACACCACCTGCAATCTGGAGCCCATGGAGTTTATCGGCACAGAGCCCGAGTTTATTCGGGAGTAAATTCATCATTGAAAGGAATCCGCTATGCTGTCTGTTTTTAACAATTTTTATTTTCTTGTTGCCGTTAAGCTTTTAATCGGTCTCCTCTCCCTCTCCTTTGTCATTAACATTAGCGGCAAGGGAAACTTAGCCCCCTCGAATGCAAGCGATCAGATTCAGAACTATGTACTCGGTGGTGTGATCGGCGGTACCATCTATAACAGCGCAATCACCATTTTGCAGTACATCCTGATTCTGCTCATCTGGTGCATTGTTATTTTAAGCCTCAAATGGATTAAGACCAACAACCACGCAATCGGACAGCTTCTGGACGGTCAGCCCCTGGTCATCGTGAATCACGGGAAGCTGAGCGTCAAGAACTGCCGCCGCGTGGGTCTCACCGCGCACGATCTCTCCTTTAAGTTGCGCGCGGCAGGCTACTACTACGTAGAAGACTTACAACGCGTTGTTGTGGAGCAGAACGGACAGCTGCTCGTGATTCCCTACGGCGAGGAGAACCCGAAGTACCCGCTGATTACCGACGGACAGATTCAGCGTGATATTCTGGAGTTGATCGGCAAGGACGAAGCTTGGCTCACGGAGAGTCTCGCAAAAATGGGTCACCGCGATCTGAGCCGTCTCTTTCTCGTTGAGTATCGCGAAGGAAAGCTTCTGGTTTCCGGCTTTTAAGCTTGTTAGAAGTCCGAAAAACTGCTATAATGATAGTCTATTCGGGGATGTACCGGTTTCGACAGGGACCGTGCAGCCGGTGAAGCTATCCGCATGCGGTGCGTTAAACGGCAAACTTAAACACAAACGCTAACGAAAATTTAGCATACGCAGCCTAAGGGCTTGCCGTCCGCCCCAGAGCACTCACACTTTGGGACCCGGGCGTCGACTTTGTGAGAAACGACTTGCGCTAAGCTTTGCACGTAAGGGCGTAATATGAAGCTACTGAAACCGTGAGGGCGTCCGCTCCCGCGCGGCAGAGGGAATGTCAAAGAGCTGACTATGATAGTAGAAGAACGGGGAATCGGTTTTTGGACACGGGTTCGACTCCCGTCATCTCCATCAAGCAAAAAGCACGCAGATACGTCAAAAACGGCGCAAATGCGTGCTTTTTCTATGCCACGATTGGCGAAAAAACGGTTGCGCCCTATGCAAAAAGTGCTTCGATTGGGTACACTCATCACACGAAACATCACACGAAAAAGAGGGCGCCGCAGCGCCCTCCGTGTTACTCCTGTTTCTGATTCGCTATGAACTCTCTCATAAGCCTCTGGATAGCCTCAGCTTGGCTTACCCCGGCGCTGTCACACGCCTGCTTAAACTCTTCCGCAAGCGAACGGTACATCTTAAAACTCTTAGAGATGTAGCCATTTTTCTCGTTCCAACGATCCTGCGCCCGTTTTTCACTCACCACCTTTCCCTCCATGCGCGAAACGCAGCCCGCCCGAGCAGCCCCGCTACTATGGCGATTACAATAATAACTTTCTAGATTGCAAGATCAAGTAGGACAGTCTGAAATACTTCCTCCGGCGAACTGTAGTGAAAGGACTTTCGGGGGAGTTGATTGATCCAGTTCTGTATCTCTTGTATCTTCTCATCCGCAATGTCATCAAAAGAACGGCCCTTTTGCAAGAACCGACGAATCAAGGAGTTCTGCTTTTCGTTTAGTCCGCGTTCGTAGGCGGAGTACGGATGGGCATAATATATGGGGATCGTGGGAAGCAACTGTGGCAGTGAAGCAAATTCACTGCCATTATCACTTGTGATGGAGCGAAAAACTTGACTGAATCGTTCTCCATACAGATTTCGGAGCGCTTTTAAACCTTGCTCAACTGCCTGTGTGTTTCTACCGGGTATCTTTATGATGTGTCGAAATCTTGTGGTTCGCTCATCCAGGGTCAGCAAAACGGATTGTGACTCCTTTCGACCGACCACGGTATCAATCTCCCAATGCCCAAACTCTTCCCGCTGATTGACTACTTGGGGGCGAGCTTCAATACTCAGGCCATACAGCCGCTTATGCTGCGAATGTCCCTTACGGTGTTGTTTACGTTTGACCTTTAGCGTGAGATCGATATTTCGAGCTTTTAACAATCCACGCTCAATATAGTTATAAAGTGTCTTGCTGCAAACCAGCTCGGTGAAACAGCCCTTTTCTTTGGCAAGACCGCAAATCGTATCAGGTGCCAGATGCTTTGTCAGTATCTGCTTTACCGCAAAAGACACGAACTTCTTAGCTTTCACCAGCTTCATGGGGCAATGACTATTTCGTCTTCGATGTTCGTAGACACGCTGTCCCGAATCTC
>ERZ773007.6-NODE-6-length-157166-cov-6.199146_pt1 | contig 157166 bp, 125 predicted proteins | sample MGYA00580665_ERZ773007 | MGnify/ENA primary metagenome ERZ773007 (study PRJEB29015, sample SAMEA2738122) | human oral metagenome | biome: human oral; feature: human-associated habitat; material: saliva | place: China | collected 2167 ... | reverse complement strand
AACAGTTTAATTCAATGTTTGCAAAATATTTTCCAGATTTAAAAATTAAAGAATATTATTTATGTCAAAGAGGTATCCGTTATTATTCTCAAGTTCTTACGCGATTTTTTATTGTCGATAGAATCTGTAAACGTCTTGATGTATTTGAATCAGACTATGACAATATGGAATTATACGAATATTTGGCAGTAATAAATTTTGTACACGAAGAAGATAATGATCATGAGCAATTTGAGGGAATTTTAATGAATTATCTTGCGCAGTTTAATAACGATGCTATTAAAAAAGAATTTGCAACTCAAATTAAACTATATTCGAATTTTTTAGGCGAAAACTCATTGCATCGTTTTATCTTCTATCGTTCTGTAATCTGGGAAATATTTTCTGAAATTAGCAATATCTGTCCAAATGTCGATGATACATTCATTAAAGACTTTACTAAAATTATTTTAGATTTTTGCGATTATGAAAACATTAAATTTAATCCATATAGTTTTATTAAAAACAAAATGGAAACTTCTGTCGATTTTTGGATTAACACAGATTACGATATTATATTATTTAAAAATCTAAAAAAGATTAAAGAAAATACAGATCCACTTTCATTCATAAGTTTTTATTGTGACAAATTTTATGATCGCCGTATTTGGCCTAACATTATTGCGGTTAACCCTCAACCATCAGATATTAATCGTGGCGAGAATAAATTTATTATTTTTGTCGATAGCAAAGTCGATATTAGCAATGGGCAACTTATCGGAGAACGAGAAGGTATAAAAGTGTTTTCTCTTACCGATATTCCAGAATTTGTTTATAGCAATGCTAATTATGTTGATTATCTTGATGAAGCTATCGATATCGAATTTACGACAGGCGAAATTAAAGATAAGCCATTTAATTCTTTATTGCCGGTCGATAAAAAATATATTGCTTTGTATATGTTAAGTGATAAACTTAAAAATAAAATTGCTGGCAATTATATTGTCGGTGGTTCTAAAAAGTTTACTAACTTCGAATATATCGGTGATTATAAATTTAAGTCTGTTGAGTCTGGCCGACCATATATCAACTATGTTAATAAGATTGAAAAAGGTAATTTATACTAATGAAGATAGATATTAATCAAATTAAAAAGCTCTCCAAAAAATCTGGGAGAGCCTTTTTTAATTTCGATAAAAAATATAAAGATTTAACGGCCAAAGTATTTACAGATTTTAATACATTTATCTTATTAGATCTATATAGTACTGGCTCTAAATCTTATAATAAAAAAATAAAAGATACATTAGAATATTATGAAAAGAATTATAATACTGATTTTCGTATCGAATTACGAGAAAGTACAAAAACATCGACAAATAGTTTAATCGGTCTTCCGTCTGTAATGCATAGATTCTATGCTGAAACAAAAAATAAATTTTATGTTTTATTTTTAATCGATGGAATAGAAGAAAGTATTATTTTAGAATATAAAAAGAATTTTTCTCGAGTTGATTATATTCATGAGAATAAAAAAATACTTGTTTCTAACTATATTAAATTTTTAAATAAGCACTCCAAGGGTTTATTCTTTAACGAAAATTTGGTCGATTTATTTTTCGATACAGAAGAAGCATTAGGTGGTTCTTCTATTAAAGAAAATGAAGAACTTGGTTTTACGATCTTCAATTTTCCATCTACTACTTGTTATTCTAATAGTGTTAACGATATAGTTCAAAAAGCTGACGACGGCGACAATTCTGATTATATTCATGAAGGTATGTCAATTAACGACTTCATTTGTAATAATATTAATGAATTATCGGCTACTGTAAACGATTCAACTAATATTACATTCGATCCGAGCAAGGGCTTCGATAAAGAAGTACAAGCATTAAGTGATTATCTCGGCTATAAACGAGATTTTAATTTATTCACTAATCAAAAGAATATCATTAACGCTATGCACCGACATCTCAAAAAAGAAAAAGCCGGTTTCTTAATTTCTCAACCAGGTACTGGCAAAACTAGTATGGCTATTAGTATTGCTAGTCTATGGAAAAACGGTTTAAATAAAAATGTATTCGTTGTGTGCCCGACTCATTTGATTAAAAAATGGAGTAAAGATATTAATATCTTAGCTCCTAATGCTAAAATATATGAGTGCAATAGCACTAAAGAATATATCGAACAGATTGAACCTGAAATTACTAAACGATTATCGACTAATTATATTCTAGTTAATCCTAATTGTATTAAACAATCCGTGATTAAAACTAGAATGACTAGTATCGATTGTTTACGCCATACTAAGAATGTAAAAAGTAAAGGCAAAGAAAATGCTTCTGTTCGTAATGATCGCGGAAGTGAACACGCATACTTTCATTACTTAGAATATTTTTCTAGAAGTATTCATAAAAAAGGTGAAAAAGAAGAGCTTATTTGTTACAAAGATTTCTTAGCTGGACAAAAAATAAAAGCTTGCTCTTCTTTAATCGATAGCAAGAAAATTGATAGTAAAAATACTCAGTCATATAAAGTTTATAATTATGTCGAAGATCTCGATATTAAAGAACAAGAAGCTTCTAATTTTGCAAGTCTTGACTGGTATATTCAACGTAAAGGTCGTCATAATGTCGATATGTTAATTGTCGACGAGATGCACGAGTTCTTAACAGGCAGTGCTCAAGGTCATGGCGCACAACGACTTGCTTCTTGCGCTAAAAAAATCTTAGGTTTAACCGGTACATTATTTAATGGCTATGCCGAAAATCTTTACAATATGTTCTTATATTTCTATCCTGAAAAAATTAAAAAAGAATATCAAGAATATATGAAACGAGATCCAGAATTTCGTGGCGGCATGAAAAAGCAATTTAAAGATCGTTATAGTTATAAAGAAGTTGAATATACTCCTTATGATTGGCATACTCATAGAATTGAAAATGCTGCCGATTACGTAAAAATTAGTCATAACTGGGGTCGATATTTAGATCTTCAGTTTATCGAAAAAGATAGACCAGGTGTTCTTAGTGCTAATGTCGAATGCACGATTAAGACAAAAGATGCTCCTGGTATCAATCCTAATATCTTTATTAAGTTGTTAAGTAATTGTTGTGTATTTATGTCGATGGACGACGTTAGTTCTGAACTCCCGGCTTATAATGAATCTATTATTAAATGTGAGTTAAATAAAGAAAATCTTGAAGCCTATAATAGTTTAATCGGTAATTTATCTAACGCCATTGTCCCGGCTCGATATAAACATCAAGAGATTAAAAAGCTCGCAGCTTGGAGCGATAATCCATGTTTCATTGCCGACGATTGTATCGAATATCGTGGCACCGGTGTTCGCGACAATCATAAGCTCGATGAATTAATGAAAATCATTAACCATCATGATCAGGAATGTGTTCTAGTATACACTTATTATGATACAAATAACGATATTAATAGTATTATCTATGATCGTTTGCAACAGGAAGGTATTAAAACTGCCATTCTAAAGAGCTCGACTTCTGCGATGAAACGAATCGAATGGTTCGAAAAGAAAAAAGAAGAAGGCGTTCGTGTCGTAATTTGTAATCCTGGTATGGTTGATACCGGTCTAGACTTGCTCGATTTTACGACGATCGTGTTCTATGAGCTTGATCAGAACTTCTTTACGATGCGTCAAGCAGCTCGAAGAAGTTATCGATTAAATCAGAAGAATAACGTAAGTATCTATTACATGTATTATGCTGGTACCGTTCAGGAAACCTTAATTAAATTCATGGCTGAAAAACTTAAGAGCGTAAAAGTTCTCGAAGGCGATTTTGACGATGAAGGATTAAGTAGTCTCGTAAGTGGTAATCAGGATAATACTAATGCTATCTATAAAGAAATGTTAGATAAAGTCGAATATGAAAATGATGACGACGTCATTTCTATTAATAAGTATGCCGACAAAGTCGAAAAGATTGTCGATATGGATAGCTTTAAACTCGATCGAATTATTCTAGCAAAGAAACCGTTAAAAAAGCAAAAGATTAATCTTGATAACCAATATCATTTACTTCTTGACGTGCGTACTCGATTTGGCCATAACCAAAAGTTATACCGAAATGAAAATTCGTACAAAAAAGAATTGCAAAATTTCGTATCTAGTTTTTAATTTTGTGTAATATATAGTTTGACAACAGTCGAATTATATCTTATAATAAAGTTAACAATTTAATAAAAGCGTATTTACCAACTGGCTTGTGTATTCACAGGGATTGACGATGGAAATATGTCACTAGTTGCAACGTAAGAGTGCAAATATACATATGGAAACGTAAATGAATGCATTGTATTATAGAGTCACTGTATTTTTAAACTCTATAATATGGACCCCGATGGCGCGGGTTACGAGCCTATAAAGGATATAAAAGCCTTGTCGTGATGATAATGCTATCCTGCTCTGATGAGTTAATATAGGTTAGGCGTAACGATGGTGTGTGGTCGAGCGCATCTAGGAAAATCGACCCGGTGATCAGCTACATTTTGCAGGCCGATACTCGATGAATAAAGCGAGGGATCTGCAGTCGTTAACGATAGCGATTTGTGGTTGGATAGGATATAGAGGATAGCTATACGATACCGTTTATATCCCGGACCAGCAAGAGTAATTTTGTGTACTCAAGTCGGAACTAGCAGGATCAACGTCAGCGGGCAAATAGGTTATAAGTCCGTATACAGCCTAAAGTAGTGAATGCACAAAACATTGCAGTTAAGATAAAGAATTTTAATTAAGTTTAGAAAGCTACCATGGTTAAATAAGACCCGGGGGGACTCATGGTTCCTCTTAAACAAAATAAGAGGACATTCCTCATTGGTGAATACAGCAATAGGACGGGATCTACGATTGTGCGGAAACGCTAAATGTCGGGAGAAATGAGAGGTATACGTGAGTATACTACAGACTAATATCGTAGGAAATGATCAAGAGCTTTAGTAATAAAGAAACAATCATTTCTAGTGAAGCAAAACTATATAATATATATTTTTTACTAATTCGTGCTGCCGCACGGGATTAGTCTATATAAAACAGGAAAATAGAATATCTTATTCTATATACAATATTCGTGATTCTGAATCCTAGGATTCATTCGCTAAGAATGTTTGATTCGACTGGCATCTTAAACGGTTTAAATAATAAGATGTTATGATTGCACACATAACGTCTTTTTAATTTGCAAACCTTTGCCAGTCGCTTAACAGTTAAATAATGCGAATGAATCATCTAGAATAAGCTGGCGGCGATTCCTTAATAAGCTGTAGCTAACGTTTCTCTCGCAGAATGATTATTATTGTATGGAATACGATATTCAATCTATAAGATTAATTTTAGTACTTACAAACGTTTCCTGTTAGGATAGGTTAAATAATATAAGCTATTACGATGTTTAAGCTAATTAAGATAAATAATCTATTATGATATTTAAGCTAATTAAGCTTATTGAGTGAGTTAAGATGATTAAGTTACGATACTTGTATAATCCGATTTTTAACAGTTTCATACTTTATATGAGTATCTTTAGATCGATAAAGTAATAATAATTTGTGGATTGGTTGCGATCTTAAGCAAACTTAATTTAATCTGCTTAATTAACTGATAATGCTTTTGGCTAGTCAGTATAGGATTTAAATTTTCATCCTTTAAGAGTTTTATATAATTTAAAATAAAACCTTATAAAGTGTTATTTAATATAACATAAAAACAGAATATTTAATAGCTATAGTTGCGCCCAAAAATAATTAGTGATATTTAATATTTAATTTATATTACGTAACAAAAATTTAAGATTTATGCTGCTAGTGTTTTCGATAATTTACATACACACAACCTTTTACCTGGCAGCATAATATCTTATTTAAGTCGATTATTTAATTATAGTCGATTTAAATAAGATATTAGTAATATATAGATGTTTCAGAATTAAATCTATATTATTTAAATAAAGGTGATACTATGCGTGATGCATATCAAATACGACGAGTCATTTGGCAAGGCGATCGATTCTATTCGAGTTTAAGTGGCGATCAAATTCGCTATCCAGAATTCTTTATCGAACACGTTAATACTGGTTGTATTATGACGATGGAAGAATATAATCGTATTCGTAAAGGTCAGATCGAAGAAGCTTTTGTCGATCCATTTCCCGATAAAAATGCTTTTATGATTAATTATGTTAAAGATGGTTTAGAAGAAATCTATGACGACTTTAGCGATTCTCTCGATTATATGACTCGAGAAGATATTATCGGTAAGGATGCTGCCGATGGTAGAATATGGAAAGTTGTCGGTGGAGAACTTGTAGCAGTTGACGATAAAAAATAATCGTGCTATAATAAGGATGTAGTCAAATGATACCTTTCTATCATCCTTTCGATATGACTACAGAAAAGAGTGTCCTAGCATAAATCGATCACACACACAAGCCAACTGCTAGGATGCTCTTTTTTTATTTAAACAATTATGATATACTTTAATTAGTAATTAGTTCTTATTATTTAAAAAAGGTATATCATATTATGAATCTAGAAGATGCATGCAATTATTTAATTGATCTATTATTATGTAGTCAGGACTCTTTAGAATATAAAGAAGCTACTGAATATTTTAAAGCCCTTGAATGAGGGCTTTTTTCATGAGGTAATTTAAATGAATCAAATGGAAGACGTCATCCAATATATTAAGGAGCAGAGGCCAAACATCTCTCCCAAGAAATTGAGATATGCTTTATATCTGTTATATGCCGATTATTTAACGGCGACAGAAGATGGTTATGATGAATTATTTAACCATAATTTTTATACGGCGTATGAAGGACCGATGCCGGAAGGATATACTTCAGAATTTGTATTATACGATACTGATGGCAACAGTTCTCGTTTAGATCCTGAGATTAAAGATTATATCGATGAAGCATTATCTAAATATTATAGCTTACCTGAAATGTTTTTAGAAACAATATCGAGTCAATCTTTAGATTGCATAGCAACATGGAAACATTGTAAAGATTGTATTAAGATAATCCCGAAAGAACTAATTTGTTTAAATCAAGAATATAATCGTATTATTTACGAATGTTTTGAAGGGAAATAGTATATGGCTCAAATATCTCAATTAATAGAACAGGCTTGGAAACATCTTGCTTCTAAGAATATTCCAGAAGTAGCAAGAGCTGCTTGGTTCGGTAATATCATGCAAGAGTCGACTTGGAATCTTCATGCCGATAATAATACTCATCGAGGATTATGCCAATGGGATAAAGAATATCGTTGGCCACATTTTCTTAACGAGTTTAAAGGCAACGAAGACAATCTAGAAGATCAGTTAAACTTCGGTTTATGGGAGTTAGAAAATGGTCCTTTAGAATGGACTCCGGTTAATGGTGACGGTTATCCTAAGTGGCCCGAGATTAAACAGATGACCGATGTTGCACAAGCGACATTGGCATTCGAGCAATGTTTCGAACGATCTGGTGGAGCTAACGTTCCAGAGCGTCAAGGCTATGCTCAAATGATTTATGATCATTTCGTTAAAGGAGCTCCGTTAAGCGACGATCTGTTAGGCGAAGTACCTGCTTCTTCTGGTTCTAGTACAGGTGGAGCAGGTAGTAGCGGTGGTGTCTATAATGCTACAGCTCCTTCCGATACCGGTACTAGAAGTACGTTTGTTACTAAAAAGAAAACTCCTAAGTATTACGATGTTTTTAATGCTCAGAAGTTAGCGATCGGTAAAACTCCGTGTCAACCTGTCTATCCAGATATTGTATCGGTATATAATCAAGTACCAGAATGGGCTCTCGGTAAAACGTTAGATAAAACGACTGCCGATAATAAAGAAGTTAAGGATGTGACCGAAGTTAAATCGGTTTCTCTTAAAGACGGTAAAACTGGTTTTGAATCGTTAAGTGCCGATAAAGTTACATTCGGTAAAGATAAAAAAGAAGACTCTAAGGATAAGTCTGCTGATAATACGACAAGTGACGTTACTAAGACTAATGATAAGAATACTCCTGAAGTTAAGAAAGAAGATTCTGATAAGAAGTCTGAAGATGCTAAAGTCGAAAACAATACATTAAGTGCTCAAGATAAAAGTCCTCAGAAGTTAAATCCGCCATTGTATGCTTATGATACAATCGATGTCAACGACTGTTTTAACGTCGGTTTGCCGATTACTTCAGTAGCTGCTTATGGCAGTGAAGCTGCTAAATATCAGATGACTCGCATGCAATCTATTGCACAACGTCAGATTCAATTCGATCCGACTAAGCATGATAATGCCGTTAAGGTACCGACTCCTGGTATGGTGCCAAATCCGACAGATCCATTCCCGACAGATTTACGTATTCGAGATTTAGAATTACATATGCCTCGTATCGTAAAAGAAAGTATTAAGGCAACTGAGTTCGAACTCAGTACGGCTAAAGCTCTTCTCGAGATGGGTGGCGACGTCGAGAAACGTATGGTTCAAGTCGAAAATCATTTGTCGACCGTAACAAGATATTTATTTAGATTAGCTAGTATTATTCCGATTAATGATATGTATTATGGCGGCAATACTCTTTATGAAAAGTATCGAGCTATTCGCCAGCTTACAGACGACAGAGTTGCCGACGGTATGCAAACTCAAATCGATCAGTATATGACAAGTACTCGTATCGAACCGATTATCGGTCAAGTGTACGAGATCCTTAATCAGGTTGGCGCTAATCTTAGTGTTTTATTGGATAATAATCAGTTATCGTATTCTAATATGAAACACTACTGTGATTTAATCGATATTAAACGTTATCAAGAGCCGTTAAAATTAGCTAATATTGCTGAAGGTGCATCTCTTACTAAAAGCGATCCTCATAAAGATCTTAAAGATGAATGGCCTGAAGGTTTTAAGATGGACTGGAAACCAGTACCTGTCGAAGAACAAGTTCCGATTATTAACTGGCGTCAGTCGATTATCGATGACGGATCTAAACTGATGAACTCTCCTTCGATGTATGGATCAGGATTGGCTGCTGGCGCGGCTATGACTGGCGACACTAATAACTTATTTTATTTAACTGCTGAAGAATGCCTTAAATCACAGATTCCATTATTTAAAAAAGCAGCTGAATCTGCAGTGAGCAAAATAAGTAGCTATAAAGATCAAGCTAAAAATATTGCTAAGTCTAAAGAGTCTTATGTTAAGATGGAAGAAGCTATTAAAAATGCCGGTGTCCATAAAGATATCAACACTGTCGTACTAGCTGTTTTAATGTGCCTATTAAATACTTCTGATTATGATGGTATTATTAATAAGATTAAAAGTGTTACTAAGAAGCTCAAAGATGAATCTTTAATCGATAATCCTTTGCTCGTAATGCTTGCTTATTATTATAACGATGCTTATATTATCGGCGATAAACCGACTAAAGATCCGACTACTGAGCTTACTAAACATGAAGATCTTAAAACTCGTTTAGACTTTGTATATGCGTTAACAAATAACTCTGGTAATAATAATAGTGGCGGCCAATCTAAGAAGTATTTTAATCTCGATATTAAAAATCAAGGATCCTGGACACTATCTCAATTCTGGGAACCGTATACGATTAACGTTACCGGTAAGCGTGAAGAACCAATGGATCCGCATAATTCTTTAGAAAAACTTATTGAATTATGTGTAGCATATAAAGAATTATCTAAAGAGTTTTATGCTTCAGAATTCGATAATGATAAATGGGGATTTTTCTTTGCAGCTCAATATATTCCGTCTATTAGTTTATCTGGTTTCCCTGGTGAAGTTCGTTCTAGTCATACACATCAAGGTATGGACGTCGTATTTATTCCCGATTCTCCTAAGCCTGAGATATTATCGATATGTGACGGTACAGTAATGGATACTGGATGGGGCTACAATGCCGTAATGGTTAATGCTGCTAACGGAACAAATAAAACTATTGTATATATGCATATGGCAGAAATATTTGTTAAACCAGGCGACACTATTAAACGAGGTCAGCCTATCGGTATTATTGGCGGTATGGGTCCTGATGGCCCTAATACGTATGATGAACATCTTCATATCGAAGTATGGTCTGAGCTTAATCGTGGCGGCACATATGGTTCTATCGGTGATTTATATCCTGGCGTATTCCAAGATTATTGTAATGCATATATTAAAACTGGCAGCCAATTAAATTTTGCCGATTTTAAAAAATAATATACTTGCATTATTTAAATAATTGATGTATAATAAAGTTGTATTTAAGGTTCTCCCATTATCTTAAATACAAGAGGAGTATCCCTGAGCGTCCCCCCGTGTTCAGGGACTTCCATGGCATCTATGAAGGTAATAGTCTTCATGGTGCCTATCATACTTTTCCTCCTCTATATATTTGGCGATGCTTTTTAAGCCAGCCAATAAAGGGATTACGCTTGTCCCTTTGAATGTCAACTGACTTCATAAAGTATTATTTTAATATAATACAAAGTCTCCTCTATAAACGCGTATGCAGATTGTGCGTAAACAAGACAAACCTCCTAAATATGAAAAATCTCTTAATAGCGTGATTCTAGACACACCCCATGTCTTCTGTTTAGTTTGCCTCCCTTTTTAATATAATAAACTAACGTTTCATGATAATAAACTCCTTTCTCCTTATAATTGTCTTGTGGTCTGCATACGCAGCTCCTTAGCGGGATAGTCCAATTGGTAGAGACACGAGTCTCATAAGCTCGTCTAGTGTAAGTTCGACTCTTACTCCCGCTCCCATAATGTTCCCCAGTAACTCAGTTGGTAGAGTGGCAGACTGTTAATCTGTAAGTCGCAAGTTCGAGCCTTGCCTGGGGAGCCATTTTTATATTGCAGAGTAAAACAGCATGGTAAACATATCCATGTCTGAAATGGTTTGATTCCATTCTCTGCGACCATGGAGAAGTGGCCGAGAGGATTAAGGCTACAGTCTTGAAAACTGTCGTACGGAAACGTACCGTGAGTTCGAATCTCACCTTCTCCTCCACATATATGTACAGGTGGCCGAGTGGTTAAAGGCATCAGACTGTAAATCTGACGACATTGTCTACGCTGGTTCAAATCCAGCCCTGTGCACCATCATTAACGGTATGTAGAATTCAGTATTAATTCTATATGCCGTTTTTTTTATGCTCCCTTAGTTTAATGGTTAAAACGGGTCGCTTATAACGGCTTAATGCGGTTTCGACTACCGCAGGGAGTACCATTATATCTTATTGTATTATATAAAATGTTTCCCTAAAACATGAATATATATTGTAATAAGATATTTTTTTATAATACGCAGCACTATTTAGTTTTATTTAATTACAGAAAGGTGAGTATTAAAAGTAACTTCTCTGCATATATAAAACTGCTTATACATTATACTTTTTAAAGTGCTGCGTATTTAATATCTAATAAAAGGAGATTTAGTTATGAGAAATCTTACAAACAATACTTCACTTGAAGATATTATTTATGATTTAAGAAATGAAGATAATAAAGAAGATCTTGCTCTATGGCTAGAAAATAACGTCGAAGAAAAAAGCAATCAGTATGTATACGACCAAGGATATGACGATGGTTATGATAATGGCTATGAAGAAGCTATGCAAGAAGCAAAAGAAGAGCATGATGACATGATTGATTCTTATAAAGCAAGATTTAAAGAAAGATTAAAGAATATTTCTGGAGAAGAATTAAAGAAGATTTTCGAAGAAGTATTTAATAGCAATTAATTATGGTTAAATAATTATGATACGAAAGTTTAGAAAGAAAAATAGTTATAAAATTTATCGATGCTGTTCTAGCTATGCAATAGACCATATTGTTCCTAGTGTATCTGGAGAATTAAATGGAAAAACTATTATATATAAGACAGCTAGTGGATGTGAACCACAAAAGATTTTTAGATTTAGACACGTGAATTATAAAAAAGCATGCGATATGCTTATGTTTTTTAATCCTAAAAAATAAAGTAGGTGGATTATAAATAATGGATGCAGGAAAATTTATTGTTGCTATAGGCATAATAATTCTTTTAATTAGCGTTGGTGGAATTTTGATTTCTATCTTAAAAGATGTTATTAATGACTTAATTAAAGATGGACCTGATTTAGCTTTAATTATGCTGGTATTTTCGTTCTTTGGTATTGTTATCGTTATAGCCGGATTATTAATTAGTTATTTATTTAAATAAAAGGAGCTTTTATATGCTTACAAATATAATGTTTGGAATAAGTTTAATATTAGTTATTATCGCTATTATTTATGGCGGAGTTCAAGGACTATTTAGCCTTACAGAACAAGATCCTAAAAAGAATAAAATCTACAGAGGAATTCTTTTAGTCGGCGTAGTCTTTTTATTTTTATCTTTGTTAGTAAAATAATGTGAGGTAGTAGTTAATTGATTATTTCAACGATTGTAATGAGTCTAATAATTTTGTTCTTTGCAGTTATGATTTGCTGTTTAATTGTTAGTTTACACAATAGTACAGGTTCTGGCTATGACAAGGAAGACTAAACAATTCTGTTTTTATCTATATTTATTTTTAACGTTAGGATTCGGAATTCTTGGACAATTCTTTGAATTATTTAATTCGTTTTTTAGTATATTATTAATGCCGATAGCCTTAATATCGGCGGTGCTAATATCGATTGCTTTTCTTGTTGTCGTAATAGGAGCAGCATCGTATGTGATAGAATTATTCGGTATCGATACTATATTCGGTTTAGATAACAATCCTGATACGTTAGAAAAAATTATTAAAAAAATTAAGCCTCCTAAAGAATAGGAGGCTTTTTTAATTGGAGAAAATAATATGAAAGGCATAGCCGATTTTTTCTTTTTAGTATTTATTATCGCGATGATGATTTATTTTTATCGGATGTTTAAAAGCTGATAAAGTAAGTGGCATATCGGCCATCTTCTTTATTCAACATTAAAAGCTTTTGGCCGGCTTTAGAAAATTTACGACCGTCTACTGCATAACGATCACTACCACATAAAGATGGGTTAATGATCATTTCGACGCCTTTAAGATCGGCCTCTCTTGAATGATGAAAATGACCCATTACAATATAATCCGGTATTTGTTTCGTAAATAATGCTAAATTATCGATAGCTTTATTAAAATTATCTTTATGACCATGGACACCGATAATGCGTTGTCCACAAACATTAGCCGTGATAATTTCATCGTCGACGATATTTTCGTTGAAGTGAATACGATCATTTCCTTTTAGTCGTTCTTTTAAGAACCAAGGAATGATATCGCTAAAAGATTCACCGTCCATTGCTTCTTCTTTAGAAGGAGTTACTCGATCATGATTTCCACGACAAAAATATAATTCTAAATTAAATTCTTGGCTAAGATTGTTAAATAAATGACTTAGCGCTTCTGTTACACCGATAGTTTGTTCGATAAGATTTTCTTGAGATTCGATTCGTGTTTGAACATGAATGCCGCCGTTAATCATATCGCCTAACGTTAAAATGTGAATAGTTTTAATATTATTTAGTAAGCAATATTCTCTTGTCTTATTCATTAATTTTTCGACACGTTCATCGAAAATTTCATTGTTAAATTTATTAAAGAAGTTATCGCTTACTTGTCCACGGTGCCAATCACTTAATAATAAAACAGCTTCAGACTCGCCGCTTTGAAGATCTTTAAATTCGTATTTAAGAGGTTCGATTTTAGAAATCGCCTCGACGATTAATTCTTTCAATAAGAATTGATTACTAATTGATTTTAAATGTTTATTAAGTTCAGATCGGTTTTTGCTATTCACATTTTTAGCATGTGCGTTAAGAAGCATATCTACAGCTGCCGACGTTAGTTTGTCGTCGGTCGATGCTGGCGCTAGATTCTTTTTAAAATCGTTAAAGTAACTATTGATAGTTGTAACATCAAGATCTATTTCAAAAAAAGTCTTAGCCAAAGCACTAATTCTTTTTACCGTTAATTTATTGTTTTCTTGTTTAGCAAGATACATGCGATATAACCAAGAGACTAAGTCTTCGTTTGGCTCTGCCGCGAATAATGATTCATAATTTATATTTGCCATATTATTTAAAATACCTCATATTAAATAAGTATAATTAACTATTACTATTATATCTTATTTTTTGGCACATGTAAAATATATGAAGAGTTTTCTATACCATAAAATCATTTGTTTGTCTTATACTGATTTGGTATAATAGATTTAGTAGTTCTATGTTTTATTAAATACTATATGTAGTATATTATGCGTAATATATATTCTGCTCTATTACATAGAACACTTTCTTTAACTATCGCGATTAATAAGAAAGGATTAATGATATGAAAGTATTATTTGGCGGAGATAACCGGATATCTCTACCTAATGACACTAGGATGATCGGAACCTTCATCGAAGGTATGGACGAGCTTATTCCTAATGCAAACGGAAATTTACAGTATGTACGTTTTAAATATGAAGGACAACAACCTTTAAAGGTTTATACGTTAAAGCATTTATATGCTGAAGACACAAGAATCGTTACGGTTACTCCTAACGTTAGTTGGATGACCGAGAATGCAGAAAAAACCGATATTCAAGTTAACGACGTTATTCGTTTTAATACATACGATAAAGGTTGGAAGGTAATCGATATTGCCGATACTGTAGAAGATGCATACTCGATTGAGTTTGCTACAGGATCTCGTTCTGTTATCGTCGAAGGTTTCGAATTGTTAATTAAGAATGAGGTTTAATTAATGATCGTAATTAAGAGAGACGGCCGTAAGGTCGATTTCGACAAATCTAAGATTATTGTTGCCATAAGTAAGGCACAACATTCTTTACTTAAAGATAATGAAAAAATAGCTAATTCTATTGCCGAAGAAATAACGCAAGAAGCTCTTATGCTTCAAGAAATCGATATTAAACGTATTGAAAAAATGGTATTCGATCTTCTTGTTAAGCATAAACAAAAAGACGTAGCTCGAGCTTATGAGGCGTATAGAGCAGTGCGTGAATATCAACGAGTAAATAATACTTCAGATGATGATATACTTACATTAATTGATGCAACTAATAAAGAAGCACTTAATGAAAATTCAAATAAAGATGCTTATATTATTTCTACTCAACGTGATTTAATTGCTGGAGAAGTATCTAAAGATATATCTAGAAGAAAAATAATTCCGATTGATATTGTGAATGCTCACGATAAAGGTATTCTTCATATGCATGATATGGACTACCAGTTGCAAAAAATGCATAACTGCGGACTACCTAATTTTAAAGATATGCTTGCAAATGGAACTGTTGTAAACAAAAAGAAAATTGAATCACCAAAATCTTTTCAAGTTGCATGTACAGTACTGAGCCAGCTGTTCGCCGGAGTTGCATCGAATCAGCTGGGCGGGCAAACAGCAAATAATATTGAAGAAATTTTAGCTCCTTATTTAAGAAGATCTAAAGAAAAGTATGAAGAAATCTTTAGTGATGAACAAAATAAAGATGCACTTGTTGCAACGATGCTGAAAAAAGAATTAAAAGATGGTATTCAAACATTACAATATCAGATAAACACACTCATGACGGTTAATGGGCAGTCACCTTTTATAACATTGTTTATGCATTTTATGCCAGGTTCAGAATATGAAGAAGAATGTGCTATGATCACAGAAGAAATTCTTCGTCAAAGAATTGAAGGCATGAAAGGTCCGGACGGTGTTACGATTAGCCCAACATTCCCCAAATTAGTATATGCATTAGATGAACATAATGCTAAACCAGGAAGCAAATATTATTATTTAACCAAACTTGCTGCAGAATGTACAACAAAAAGAATGATGCCTGATTATGTATCTGCTAAAATTATGCGAAAAGTAAAAGATGGTCAAGTATTTGGCCCAATGGGTTAACACATATCGGCCCATGTAAAACGATGTGAACTGTACCACAAAACAGGTGTCCCTTATGGGGCTAACGGTGAATCCTTAATGGTAATACCGTGCTATTATATTATTATAGTAGTGTAGAGACTATTGGTGATGAATGTAGCCAAGTAGAGTAGAGACGTGCTACTCGATGCGCATCGCATTTATTTAAATAAATGAAGAGATAGTCCAGCTTAATTAATTAAGTTGTGTAGAAGTTTCTTATCAGTTTGGTATAATAAAAAAAATAATCCTATTATAGATGGACGCTTTAATAAAGGTGTCGTAACATTAAATCTTCCTCAGTGTGCAATTGTAGCAGATGGTAATATTGATAAATTTTGGAAAATTCTAGATGAACGTTTAGAATTATGTCATAAAGCACTTAAATTTAAAACTGAAAGATTATTAGGAGTAAAGGCTAAAATATCTCCATTATTGTGGATGTATGGTTGTTATGCTAGAAAAGATGCAGAAGACACTCTCGACGATTTAATGGTTGGCGGTTATTCTACATTAAGTTTAGGTTATATTGGTTTATATGAAACTATTAAATTGTTAACAGGTGAATCTAATACTAAGCATCAAGATTTGGCATTAAGAATTACTAAATATATGGCCGATAAATGTTTTGAATGGAATAATCAAGAAAATTATGGTTATTCTTTATATAGTACTCCGGCAGAAAGTTTATGTTATCGATTTGCCAAATTAGATAAAGAACAATTCGGCGAAATTAAAGATGTAACTGATAAAGGATATTATACCAACTCCCATCACATTGATGTGAGAGAAAATATTAATATCTTTGATAAGATAGATTTTGAAGCGCCTTTCCAAGAAAACGCTACTGGTGGATTTATTGGATATGGTGAAATTCCTAATATGACGAATAACATTGAAGCATTAGAAACTATTATTCAATATATTTATGATCATGCTATGTATTGGGAATTTAATACTAAGCTCGACCATTGTATGAAATGTGGTTTTGACGGTGAAATTTTATCTGATGGTCATGGTGATTGGATTTGTCCTAAATGTGGTAATCAAGATCATAATACATTAAAAGTTATTCGAAGAACGTAGAAAAAACCATGCGTTCTATAAACAGCTTATATGCGGGAAGTCCCTTAGAGCTTTAATTACTAAACTATTGACGAAAGGAAATAGTGGCAAGAATAATTACCTTGGTATAGTAAAAAGATTAAAGATTGGGTAATCCGCAGGGAAGTGCCGTTTAGGCAAACCCTCAGAGACTACCATAGCTGGCAATTTATTTGCGTGGTATAGTCCAGACCGTCTATTTAAATAGAGTTAAAGTACTAGGAAACTAGCGGTATAAAGGTGGTTATTTAGGAGACAATTTCTGGAACGAAGGTCGTACTAAAGAAATTCAATCTAGAGTACTCCATATTTAAAATTAATAGTTGCATTTAACTGTTAAAGATAGTATAATAAGCTTAGGCATAAAAGAGTTCCTTTTAATTATAAAAAGCTGAAGAAAACAATTACTCTTCGCCTAATTATTATTTTGAAAGCCGGCATAAAGAAGTTCCTTTTTATTTTAAAAAAGCTATTGGAAGATTTACTTCTCGCCGGCAATTTTCATTAGGATAATGGTCGTAATAAATGAAGTCTTATATGTCTTTGTTTATTACGGCCATTATTTATTATATGGAGGAAGATATGATTAATCAAAAGAAACGTGATGCGATTATTCGTTTATTCAAAAGAATTTTAATCGAAGACGGCGTTAATCCAGTTAAACGAGATAAGCTGTTTAAAAGTGGCATCTATCTTGTCGACGAGGCCATAAATTATTTAACAGCTAATGATAGCAATACATTAGTAAGTTATTACGGTAACCAATATATCGATCAAATTAATAAATCGACATTACATCGATCTGTTAAAGCTGTCGATCTTATGGACTTAGATGAATTAAGACTTCATCAAGCCTTACATTATTTATCTGTATTTACTCATCAAGAAGACGGAAGTTGTTTCGGCACTATTCCTGTCGATAAAGAGTCGACATATTTACCTAACGAATATGTTGGTTTAGACAATGATCAAGAACCTGTTAAATTCACGATCATTTATCCGATTACGGTCGATGAACTTGTCGAGAAAATTAAAGGTCTTGTATCTGGTATTGCATTAAAACAAGAAACTATTGAATTGTTAATGGAAATTATTCCGTCTTATACTAATAGATTTTCTATCGACGATTTTAAGAATAAAGAAATTAAAGCGTATTTAATTGACGCCGGTTATTACACTCCGTCTAATGCGATTGATTTAATTCGTTATATTTATTATAAAAAAACTGGCAGTACTCTTTTAATCAGTAGTAAATATAACAAACAAGATTTTAATGTTAATAGCTATCGTTATAACAGTTCTAAACTTTTAGCTTCTTTTGCTGAAAATTATGGCGTCGGAACAATTGCTAAAACGTTTAATCGTTATCGTGATTTTTGGATTATGCTAAAAAAAGATAGTAAAGCTAATGCTAAAATTATCAATAAAGCATCTAAGTTGGCAAAAACATTAAATGTTCCTTGTAAACAATTGCCTCTCGATAATATTGCAAGTCCGTTTGTTTTAGATAAAGATATTATAAAAGAATTAAAGAACGTTACTTTGTTTAAAAAAATTTCTTTATATAATTATTTACTTAGCGAATTAACGCCGTCAGAATATAAATTATATAATATTCGAAACGGTAAAGTATTCGTTAAAAAATCCGGTGAAAGATGTTATACATCTGTTGCTGCGCGTCGTTTAATTCTCATTGCTAATAGTATTAAAGAAGATCTTAAAGATAAAGTCGAAAGTAAGAAATTCTTATTATCTAAATATATTCAATATGCAGTACCGACATCTGAAAAGAATTTCATCGGCAATATTCCGATGTGTTCTAAGGTTAATGCGACAAATAAATTCTCTTTCGGTATTCATTGGTTTAATCAAAATGGATATCGTACTGATTTAGATTTACATGCCGAATCTAAAAGATTACATATTGGTTGGAATTGCGACTTAAAAAATAATGCTGCTGCTTATACTGGAGATGTTACGAATGCTCCAGAGCCTAACGGTGGTGCAGAAGCTGTTTACTTTAAAGATGAATTTGCCGACGATACTGTCGTTATAACTGTCGATAATTTTACTGGCTTTAAAAATATTACGACTAATGTATTCTTTAATTGGTTTATCGATAAAGAAGTATTAGATGAAGATACTATTTTAAGTATCGATTCTGATTCTTTATATATTAAAGATTTTACTTTAGAAAGTAACGAAGTTATGCTCGGTCTTATTCGCGCCGATAAAGACGGCAAGAAAGAATTTATTTTCTACAGTAGCCGATTAAGCGATCAAATCGTTACGACTTACAATAAAAAACTAGAAGGAATTTCTTCGGCGATCAATTCGACTATCGATAGTCGATTAATGTTAGAAGATTTAATCGCTATGTGCGGTGGTCTTATTACAGAAGATACAGAAGAAGCCGACTATAATTTAAACGAAACTAATCTTACAAAAGATAGTTTTAATTTCTTATTTTAAATAAAGGCTCCACTTGGAGCCTTTTCTACTATTAAAAGGATTACTATATGAAACTAATAGTTATTGATGGTGGCGACGGTTGCGGCAAAGCAACTCAAGCCAATAAATTATATGAGTCTTTAAAGAAAGAGAACTATAACGTTCATTTAATTAGTTTTCCTGATTATGAATCTGAATATTCAGCATTCGTTAAATCTTATTTAGATGGAACGTTTGGTGGAAATGGCGCCGTTAATCCCAAAATTGCCTCCCTTTTCTTTGCGATGGATCGCTATGCAGCATTTCAAACCAAATATAAAGAATTATTAAATCAAGACGACGCAATTCTTATTTGTGATCGCTATACGACATCTAATGAGTTATATCAAGTCGTTCGTTATGAAAAAGCAACGGCACAAGATCAGTTTTTGCAATGGCTTGAAAATTTTGAATATCGCTTATTGCAATTACCTAAACCGGATTTACTTATTATGTTACGCCTCCCTATCAGAATCCGGTTAAACTTACTTGCAGAACGGAAAGGCAAGACTGGCGGTAATACTGGCGATATTCATGAAAACGATATCGAATATTTAAAGAAAGTCGATCATGCATATCAAAAAATAGCTAACCGATATAGTACGATTATGATTAATTGTGCCGATCATAAAGTTATTCGTGATATCGATGTGATCGCAAAAGAAGTTTTAAAAAAAGTTAAGGAGTGTGGAGTGTTAGATGAACAACCCTGAAAAAGTATTTATTTTAATGGTCGACGACAAAATCGAATCTCTTTGGTATAACGAAGAAAATATTCGTGAAGAATATCAGAACTTCTTGGAAGATGGATATACCGAAGATCAAATTTATGTAAAAACTTGCTACATTAATGACTTTAATGAGTGATAACTATGTTAAACAAAAAAGATTATTTATATAATGAAAAGATGTCGATAGCTTTAGAGCTTAATAGATTAGAAAAAGAAGTTTCTGGTTATGCTCCTGATGACGATTATCTTGGCATTATGGATGATTTAAAAATTGCAATCAGTAATTTATACAAAAAGGTAAATATGGTTGATACGGTATATATATTATTTACTTATTCTGATGATTATGATAACTCTGTGTTGGGCGTATTTCAATCTTTAGATGAAGCAAAAGAAAAGAAACAAGAGTATATCGACAATAATTTAATAAGTGAAGATATGATTGTGATTAATGTTAGTCACATTATTCGATAGGAGAAAAAGCTATGAAAGTATTTTTATCTCAGCCGATGCGCGGTAAAACACACGAAGAAATTTTAAGTAGTATTCGTGAAGTACAAGAATTTTTAACTAAATATCTTGACTCTACGAATATTGAAATTATTGAAAGCTACTCTCCTAAGAATAAAAGTAAGGAACCTTTAGTAGCTTTAGGTGATTCTATTAAGATGCTAGCGAATGCCGATTTAGCAGTATTTTTAGATGATTGGAATCAATATCGTGGTTGCATCATCGAACATCACACAGCTAAAATTTACGAAGTTCCACATATTTCTATTAAGAGCGAAAATGGATTATTGAAAGTAGTTGAAAAATAATGAATTACGGACAAATTCGTGAATACGATATTGCAAATGGTCCCGGTATTCGAGCTACATTATTTGTAACAGGATGTTCTCATCATTGTTTCAATTGTTTTAATCAAGAATATTGGAATCACGATGCCGGAGAATTATTCGATGAAGTGGCGGCACATAGACTTGTCGATTATTTAAAACATCCTCAAGTATCGGGCTTAACTATATTAGGTGGTGAACCATTTGAAAATGTCGATGATCTTGTGTCTTTTATTGATAAATATTTAAAAGATCAAGAATGGTTTAAGAATAAAAATATCTGGTGTTATTCTGGATACACTGTCGATCAAATTATTATGGATCCTAAAAAAGTAGAATTATTAAAACGAGTCGATGCTTTAATCGACGGTAAATTTATCGACGAGTTAAAAGATCCGTCTCTTAAGTTCAGAGGATCCTCTAATCAGAACATCTGGAAAGTAACATATAAAGATAATAAAATTATTATTGACGAATATAAAGAATTTGTGTAATATAAAAGACTGTATGCATATCGGTATAATGAGTCGGAATATACGTAGAGATATGGGCCCACGGTATGCATACTCTTTTAAGAAAGAGAATTTAAATAATGGAATTAGCTTTAAATAAAATCATTGAATGTTTTGAATCTCCTATTATTTCTGAAAAAGATCATTGTACTCGTGTCATCGCTAAGAAAAATAACGTAACTTGGTATTTCGATATTTATCAAGATGTTGTATTAGCATTTGATGGAATCAATGAACAGGTCGAGCTCAAAACAATCGAAGAGCTCGAAAATTATTTAACGACTTGTTAACTATGAAAGATTACTTATTCGTATTATCTTTAGCTATTAGCTTATCGCAAATAGTTGAAGCACAATACAATATATTTAACGGACAATTGATAACTGTATTTTATACTTTCATTGTCGTTACTTTATTATATGTATTAGTGTTCTTGTACAATAAGTTCCGAGGAAGATAATGAATGTTAATTGGAATGAAGTACATCCTGGTGAAATTATTTTGCATGGCAAAAAACCGGCTGTCTTCATAGGCCTTGTCGATATCCATAATACAGCTATCGATATTCAATATGTTAAAGATGGTAAACAAAAGATTGTTTTATCAGAAGAATGCATTCCAAAAAGATTGTTGGAATCCAAAGAAGAGCATTAATGCTTAGTCATTTGGGAGGATCCGGCACCGCTTTCGCGGCACCGTTCCCTCCCTTTCTCCCCTTTATTTGCTTACAATCAAAAAATCGTGTATAATTAAAATATAATTACGATATATATATTTTAATTAGCGAAAGGAAATCGAATGAAGAAATACGTAGCGTATTCTCCTGACGAAATCTTAATTTTTTTGGATGATCCTAAAGATAAGATTGTATACAGTGTCTTAGATACAGATTGGCCAAATAAAAAGATTGTCGATCAATTCTGTTCTGACTTATCTTATGATCATGTTAAGGCATATGCACTGTTATATAATAATGGATGCATTTCAAAAGAATTTGCCGTTAGTGAATTAACTTTACTAATGAACGAGATTTCTAAAGAAGTAGATAAGATTGCAGGTAGATAAAAGTGAGAAAATTTGAAGTAGTATCTCGATGTAAAGACATGGAAGTTAAACTTCCTAAACGTAAAACTAAGAAATCTGCAGGATATGATTTCTTTGCTATCGAAGACATTAAATTGTATCCGAATAAATTATACGTATTGCCGACCGGCGTTAAAGCGGCTATGGAAGACGATGAAGTATTATATCTTCATATTCGATCTTCAGCAGCATTTAAACGTGGTGTACGTATGATTAATAGTGTCGCTGTTATCGATAGCGACTTCTATAACAACGAAACTAACGAAGGTGAAATTTCTTTAGGTTTGTTATCTCATAACGATGATGTCGTGCGAATTAAAAAAGGTGAATGTGTCGCTCAAGGCGTGTTCCACAAATTTTTAATTACAGACGACGATGATGCAGACGGTGAACGCATCGGCGGTATTGGCAGTACTGGAATTTAATAATGCTTAATTAAGACGATGTATTTATTTATTATGTCGTCTTTTTTGCTGCGCAAGAAAGGTTAAACATGATTAACAATCTTACTAAAGCATGTAAACGTGCATGCACAGATTACAAAGATCTTAACATGTATAAGTTAAACTTTGTATTATTCTTTATGAACGAGCTTCATAAATTTAAATTAGATAAGCCATTTTTCGACGAAGAATTTATCGAAACAGAAGAATTCGGCCCATATTTACAATCTGTAAAAGATGCATATGAAACATACGGTTTATTTAACATTCCTCAATTCGGTGCTAATAATATCTTTGAAGAAGACGAAATTCTTACGTTAAACGAAAGTAATCAAATTGCATCTGAAGAAGATAAAAAAACTCATGAAGTCGTTATCTCTGAGTTCCACTATGAAGACGATGGAACTCCAGTGTGGACATTGGCCGATCTATCTTTCGATAACGAAGTCGAAGAAAATATCTATGGCTTCATTAAAGATTCTATGGAGCCATTAAAAATTGAAGCGTTAATGCACATCTATTATAATTTATATAATAAAGTAGTAACGGCTAAAGATTTTGCCGATAAAATGGCAGCATGGATTGATTGGAAAAATCAAGGCGAACCAGAGCCTGACAAGTCTAAACCGATTAAATCTGTCGACCGTGAAGAAGAAAATTTAGAAATTACTGTCGACGATATTATGGAAAGAATCAAGAAAGTTCGTAATGCTGGTAATATAGAGCATTAGGAGGGATATTCCTTATGTCAAAAAAAGAACTTTCTAATAGAAAGCAAGAGCTTATCGAGCAAATGGATAAGTTCGTTCAAGATTATAATTCTTGGGGCTATAGCGAAGAAGGTAAAATCATCTTCGATAAAGCAATGCATATGTTAGCAACCGATCATGCGATCTATGCTAAGATGCCGATATTATGTAAAGGTGAAAATTGTATTTATAAAAACGATCCTTTGCATAAAGCAGGCCTCGTTAAAGTCGGTGAACCATGTATTTGTGAAACGACTTTAATCGCTCAAAAATTTATGCAGTATCAAAAAGAATTTAATCTCGATGAATCGTCTTATACCGATAACGTTCTTGTACATGAATTAATTACATTAGACCTCCTGATTTCACGGGCAATGCAATATATCAATAATAAAGATTATGATCCTGTTATCGATGTCGTTACGAATATAACTGAAACTGGTCAAGAAATAACGCAACCAATGATATCTAAAGGTATCGAATTATATACGACTCTCGTACAAAAACGTGATAAAGTATTTGAGTTATTAGCTGCGACTAGAAAAGATAAAATTCGTAATAATGTCGACGACGCAAATCATGACACGGCCCTCATTAATAGTCTTAATGATCCTGATTTCTTCTTGTCACAAGATCAAATCGAGGAAGAAAGAAATGCGAGGTTAAACGCTTATGGCGAAAGTGAATAATGCGTTAGAACTTATTAGCAGTGCATTTGGCAAAACAGCCGAAGTCGGCAAATTAGCTTTTGGATCTAATGCAGTCGCTAAAGAAATCGGTAAAACTGGTGCTCCAGCATTTAAGCAAGGCATGAAAACATTCGTTAATAATATGAATGCCAACTTAGATGAAATTGGTTCTGTCGAAAGAATCATTAGTCCTAATTATACATTAGGTCAAATGGCCAAAGGTAGAGCTGTCGGGCTCGACACATCTCAGGCACTACAATACTCTTATTTAAATAAAGAGTCTAGAGCCATGTTCGATAACAAGTTTATGTCGCCAGAATTTGCTCAACGTATGGGTAGCGAAGATAAAGAAGTCGTTAAAGCTGCCAAAGAAGAATTATCGGCATTTTATAAAGATAATGCTAAATACGATATGACACGTCTCGGTGTTCAAGGTGTTGTTGCTGGTAGTGTTGCTTATCGTGTCGCTACTGGTGGCGGTTTATACCGTGATAAGAATGGCGAATTTAATATTATCGGTATCCCTGGTATTTAATTATGCTTAAAGGTATAGTTAAAGGCGTAAAAACTGCCGGTGAAAAAGTTATCGAAGGTGCTGGTTATATCGCTAGAAAAACAGACGACGCTATAACGAGTGGAGCTAATAAAGTTATTAATCGACAAGTTTCTAATCTCGAGAAACAAAAAACAGTTCTCGGTGATATGGGTAGTCAATATTCTAAAGAAGAAGTCGAAGCTTATAGTTCTAAATATCGTCCTATGCGAAATACGGTTCCGGCTATTAAAGACGGTGCCAACGATTACTTTAAAGTTAATAAAGAATTTGTTAGCACTAATCCAGACAATTATTCTATTCCGGATCGATACAAATTAACGGGATACGGTGCTACGATATTAGGTGGTGCTGCTGTATTAGGTGCAACAAATAATACGATCGAAGCAGCAATGGAGCCGACGTCGACAGCGAATATCGCTTCGGTCGGCACCGTTAATCCTGTCGTATCGGCTAGTTCTGGATTGACGCCACAAAATGCATTCGATAATATGGGTGCATCTGGCGATATTAATTTTGCATTAAGACGTAACAATATTAAAGCACCAGGTACATTATAATGGCAGGTTTAAATATTTTAAAAGGATTAACTGGCAATGTAAAATCTGCTGTCGGACATGTCGGTAATGCGACTAAAAGCATGGGTACGGCCGGTAACTTAATTTGGGATAATAAAATTAATGCCGGCTTAGCGACTGCCAACGCAGTCTGGACTTATAACGATACACTCGACGAAGGTGGCACTAAGGCTAATGCAATACAAGATGCTGCTTTTAGTATGGGTACCGATTTATTGTTAGGCCCATTAGCCGGTATGGCAGTTCAAGCTGCTTATTATGGTGGACCAGCTTTAGTCGGCATTGCTAACGATTTAGCTCAGCAAGGTCGTCAGCAAATGCAACAAAGTTATCGTCCATTCTCTTGGACTAATCCAGTTAATTCACAACAATATGCAACTATGAGACAGGCAGGAATGGCCTTAGCTCAACAATCCCAATATAGTTTACAAACGACTATGATGGGTCAAGAAGGTAAAGCATTCCATAAATAAAAATTATGAAACAAGAACAAGATTATTCTGTAAAAGAATTAATGGCAATGCCTTTGGAAGACTTGGTAAGATTAGATTTTACTAAGCTCAGTGAAAAAGGAAAGCTAGTCGTAATTAAACGAGATCCAGTTATGTGGGCAAAATCTTTTATTCAAATCTATAATATTGATTTAGATAAATATGCCCCTTGGACTCCACGTTGGTATCAGGCCGAAATGCTTCGTGATCGAAGTCTTCGTAAAGTATTCCGATGTGGCCGTCGTTGTGTAACCGGTAATCTTAAAATACAAGATCCAGAAACAGGATTATTTAAAACTGTAAAACAATTATTCGACGAGGATAAAGAATTTAATATTCTTGCTCTCGACGATAATTATCAAATCGAAATAGCACCGAATGCTAAAGTATATGATAACGGTATTAAACCAGTATATCGTATTACGACAAATACTGGTCGCACATTTGATGCGACCGATAACCATCCATTCTTAACAGAATTAGGATGGTTAGAATTAAAAGATTTAACGGTCGGTGATAATATCGCTATTCCGATGCATCTTAATTATTTCGGTAGTGATTCTATCGAAGAATCAGAATTAAGACTAATGGCCCAGAAGCTAAATAAAGATACGTCTTCTGATAAGTCGATTCCGAAAGAAGTATTTTCTTTAAATAAAGAATCGATGTCGATCTTTGTTTCTGAATTAATTAAAGATGCGTATAAAGAAGAAGACGAAGTTCCGATTAATAGACTATATTGTTCCGAATCAGGTCAATTAGCATATCAGTTGGCTCACTTATTAATGCGATTCGGTATCGTCGTAAAAATCGTTAAAGAACGAAATTCTTATTTTTTAGGATTTGTCGATAAGAAAAAATATAATCGGATTAAAAATCATTCCCATAAGAATATGTTCTCTGTTTATTATTCATATAAGTTTCAACCTATGACCGATAAATTAAATAAGATGTTTTTATCTTATTTAAAATATCATGAATTAGGAAAAACTAATTTTGAATATTTAAAAACAGGACGGTTAACACTCGAAGAATATTTAGAATCTAAAACTATTAATAAGGCTGAGGCAAAAGAACTTGCTGAGCATTTAGGTTTTGAATCAATCGAAGATATTCTTAATGGCGATATATTCTGGGATCCGGTTGTATCGATCGAATATCTTGGTGAACAACAGACATATGATGTATCGGTGCCACGTTATCGTAACTTTATTGCTAACGATATTATTTCACATAATACCGGCAAAACAGAAACGATGGTAGTTGAAGCATTGTACAATGTTTTTACTCGTAAGAATTTTATTCATATGTTTGTAACGCCATATCAATCACAAGTTCGAATGATCTTTGATAATATTCGTCAAAAAATTGACAGTTCTGCTCTTATTAAAAAAGAAGTAACTAGATCGACAACAAATCCTTATTTGATAGAATTTTCAAATGGTTCTAAAATTGTCGGATTCACGACAGGTGCTGGATCTGGTATGAGTGCTGCATCAATTCGTGGATGGCGAAGTGATTGGATTTCAATGGATGAAATGGATTATATGGGCGAAGGCGACTTCGACACTGTATACGCACTTTGTATGGAACGTGACACTATCGGATTAACTTGTTCTTCTACACCGACTGGTCGACGATCTAAATTCTACGAAATTTGTACTCGGAAAGAGCTAAATTTCCGAGAACACTATCACCCGACACAACATAATCCTATGTGGTCAGATGCTATGGAGGAAGAATTTAGAAATACTTACGATCAAAATGCTTATACTCATGAAGTATTGGCAGAATTTGGTGTAGAAGATGCTGGTGTATTTGATAAAGATAAATTAGAAGCAGCTACTCGCATAGATAATTATACTTATTTCGATAAAGAATTTTATAAGCCGGTTTGGCCGGACTTAGACGATTCTAATGTAAAAAAAGTTCATATTCTTCCTCCTGGAAAAAGAACTTATACGCCTAATCCGTTTAGAACGATAGGCGTGGACTGGGATTCGAACCTTGTGTAAAAAGAGTCCTCTTATTAAGTAATTAATAAGTAATAAACCGGTTGAATTGCTGGAATATCCTTAATGGACAATCAGCAGCGAAATTTTATTTTTTTTAAATAAAAGACGTTCAACGACTATCTCGAAAGAGAGTAGAGTTAAGTAACTCGAAGTGGCCGGCGACCTAATCATAGGTCGAAGATATAGTCTGGTCTATATAGTAATATATAGCAGCTCTTTTTGGAGCGTATTAATTTTTAACGAAAATTAATAGAACATAAACGAAATCACAAGCTCCAACATCGATTCTGGTGTTAGAGTATGATCCTTCATTTAATAAATTTAGAATTATTAATCGTACCGAAATCGAATCTTCTGAATTCACATTTGATAAAGCCGTGAAGAAAATTATAGATATGAATGCTATTTATAATCCTAGTTATATTTATATAGATCGCGGTTCCGGTAAAATTTGCCCTTTATATTATAAGTGAATTATATAATATAAATGTAGTGCGGTATTAAGCGAGAAGCCTAAGTTAAATAATTAATATGGTAACTCGAACCGAAGGCTTATTTTAAATAAGCCAGGGGCAGAGCATAGCAAGTGAAAAGATATAATCTTGCCAAGAGCCCGCACCGTGTATTCACATTATTTAACACGAAAAAGTATGCCGACCTTATAGGAAACTATAAGAACTAGGAGATAAAAAGCTCTTAGGATAACAACGTGGAATATCAGATGGAATCTCTAAAGATTTATGGTAAGCAACATCCAGAAACTGGACTCGATAAAAAAGTTAAGGGCTGGATGTTCTCAGAAAAGATCGATATACAAGATCCTGTTACCGGCGTTTTAGAAAAGAAACATTTGAAACCGTTTATGGTAAATCAGTTGTCTATTCTTATTGAACGTGGTAACTTAATTATGAGTCCTTACGATAATGTAATTTTTAAACAATTAATCGATTATCGTGTTGAAAAGATTACGGCGGCTGGTGTTCCAGTTTATAATAGTAATAACGAACACTTTGTCGACGCATTAGGACTTGCTTATTTAGCATTCGTAGAACATTTCCCTGAATTAACTAAACTCGTTAAAAAAGCATCTCACAATATAGCATACTCTATTAATAGAGGATCTATATTGCCGATATACGAAAAACGAGATTTAGATAATCCTTGGGAAGATAAAAAGAAAACGTATGAGTCTTCCGATGAGGCTTGGCGTAAGTTAGGCCCAGGCGAATCGTTCGATCGCCCATCGAGAAGATTATCTCATACACGAAATAAATTTAGTCGTACATTATTTTAGGAAAATATGGAAGACAATAATAAAATTATTTATCGTCCCGATATACAGCCTAAGCGATATTATGAAAGTGACGCTACTTTTGAAAAAACTCCTTCCAGAGTATTCAACGATCCTATTCCTTGGACACCACCAGAAGAAGTTAAGAAAAGTGAAGTCGATGAATTATTAGCCGATTTAAAGACGGTATATAATTTGTTACCATACTTTCCGATTCAGATTAGGCCAATTATCGAGACGATGATTGTAACAATTACGACCGATACAATTGTTCGTATCGATCCTCCAGATCCAGAAACTCCTTTTCCTCCTGAGCCAGAAGATCCTAAACAATTTATTCCGGTCGAGCCTAAAGTTCCCGAAACGCCGAAACCAATTGCTCCTAAACCAGAACCTAATCATGATGACCCATTCGGGTTCCCCGATGTTCCGATTGTCGATATTAAACAGGAACCATCTGAGAAGATCGATAAACTTGTATATCGATGGACAAAGAGTAACTTAGTCCGTATTAAGAAACATTGGATCGATAAGTTAAAAGATTATCTTCAAGATTATTTATCTAAAATGTTCCATGCTGTACAATTATGTGGAGCTGAAGATTTAACGATATTGTTATTAGTATTCGATGGTTTAGCCGTTAAAACTGTATCTGGAAAAAAATGCAAAGTGGCACACGATAGTATTGTTCGTAACGATTTAATGATTCGTGAAAAGGCGAAGATGATGGCTAAGCTATATGGAGCCGACGAATTAATTAAGTTTATGAGAGCAATCGAAGCGGCTGCGCAAACTCGTCAAGAATATTATAATCATGAATTTTTATCGTATTGCCCAACAATGTTAAGTCAATACGAAAACGATTTCTTACGAGAAAATCGTGCTGTATATGATCAGAAATATGTTAATAGTGTATATCAATATAATAAGCTATTAATGTCGTCGACAGAATTGACGAAAGACGTTTTCGATTTAACTGTTAATAGTGCATTTGCTAAAGGCGTTTTAATTAATAATGGTATTAATCCGTTCGAGAAAACGCCGGAACCAGATCCAGTCTTTTATTTAAATAATTTAGCTCCTGATCCTGGTAAAGTCGGTGCTAATGGATTATCGAGTACCGGTAATTATGGTAACTTGAAACCTGGTTCATTATCTGATAGAATAATTAATGGTAGCGGAGGTACTGGAGTCATCGATACAGACTTTACGAAAGCAGTTGCATCTGGCTTGGTCGGTTCTACTATGGCAAATGGATCAGTTGGCTGCGTAGAATTTGCTACGAAGTTCGGTTCCTATTTCTCTAAATTCTTAGCCGATGAATTATCTAAAGGAACCGTTAACGTCGACGTATTGATGCAAAATGCTAGAGCTGCCGGATTACAACACGTGACTAGCGGAACACCGGCAAAAGGTGATATAATAGTATATCATAATGATGCCGAAGGTTATAACCATGTCGTTATTGCCGACGGACAAGGCGGTTATTATGGTAACTCATCTTCACAAAATAAAGGCGTTCATGGTAGCGACTTCCACGAAATGGGTGGTTGGACAAATTACGCCGGGTTCATTTCATTACAAGGAAAGTAAATGAAAATATCAGATTTTTATGAGGCTGAACAGCCCAAAAAGAAAAAAGATTCTGTACTTGGCAGAGCAGTTAGCACTGTTAAGGAAAATCTTATTAAAGCCAAGGCGATAGCTTTCGGTCAGTTTAATCGACGAGGATCTAATCCAGGTTCTCGTACATACGATTTAGAAAGAATTAAAAATGCAATTCTTACCGATTCATATTTATCGGTAGCAATTAGAAAGTTCTCTCAACTCATTACTAAAGCCGGGTATCAGATTAAATCTAAAAATGAAGCTGCAGCTGATTATATTAATGACAGATTGCGTATTATAGAATTCCGTTCTAAAATTCCTTTTTATGTTTTAATAACTTCTATTGCAAAAGACTTGTATACTTTCTCAAATTCGTATATAATTAAAACTAGAGATAATGATACGCAAAAATTTGGAGTTAAAGCAGATCAAATTTATAAAGGCGGTTCGATCTCTGGTTTATTCTTAGCAGATCCTTGCAATGTCACAGTACAGCGAGGAGACGATGGAAGAATTGATCATTACCTAATCGATGGAGAAGAGTATTCTCCGAACGATGTAATTCATTTGTACATCGATAAAATGAATAATGCCGAGTATGGCACCTCTAGAATGTTCACAGTTCTAGAGGATGCATCTATGCTGCGGAAAGCTGAAGGATTGGTTATGACGATATTATATCGTTTCGCCACTCCTATTTTGCATATAAAAGTAGGTAATGTTGCCGAAGGTCAATATGCGACACAAAAAGAAATTGACGATGCAAAAAATGCTTTCCAAGATATGCCGAATGATGGCTTTATCGTAACGAATGAAAGAACGACGATTACGTCCGTTACTCCCGATATGAAAGCTAATGAATTATTAAAATTCTTAGATTATATGGAGCAACGTATTTTTACTGGTCTCAATGCTTCAAAATCTTCGATGGGTCGAGGTGGTGGACAATCCTCAGCCGACAATACGGAAGCATTAATGCATGACGAAGTAAAAGCATTTCAGAATATAATTTCTGCTTTCATCGAAAAATATTTATTTACTGAAATATTATTAGAAGGTGGATTCAATCCACTAACTAATAAAGACGATTATGTTTTCTTTGACTTTAATGAAGTATCGATCGATACTAAAATTAAAATTGAGTCTCATACGATTCAAAAATATCAAGGTAATGTTATTTCCCTTGAAGAAGCTCGTCGTGAACTTGGTTTCGATAACGAAATTTCCGAAGCGGATATGTATGCATTTAAAGTTACACTAGAATCTCAATTACAACAAATCGATGCACAAGCAGATGCATCTATTAAAGCGTCTAAAGAAACTATGCAATTACAATCGGCTCAACAAACAAGTAAAGACGGCTTAGACGAACGTAGCTTTAACGGAAAAAAGAAACAATCGACTCCGAATAAATACTTCTCGAACGATGCAAATCCTCAAAATCAAAATACAATTCAAGATAATCCGATTGCGAAAGAATTCGTAATGAAGGAATCTTTAGAAGATAATATTAAAGATTATGAGAAAAATTTTAGCGATATACACGCAAGTTACAATCGACTAGGTAATATATTGGCGAGTCGTGGCTCTACAAAGCCTGTAGTTACCGAACTCTTGAAAAAGTTAAATAAACATTTGGCAGAGTCCGCAAGGCGTGGTGTTAACGATTCACATGCGAACAATAAAACTAATGGAAAGATAATTGATCCGATAGTCGATTCATTTGAAGACTATTCTTCAAAAAAAATTAATAAGATAGTCGAAGATTTAAAATCTGCGACAAAAAACAATAAAGATAAAATATACATCGATAATCAACTTTCGAAAACGGAATATCGATTAAGATTCTTATGTGATTATCTCACAAAGAAAGCTTACTGGTGGAATTACGTTCAACAATGTAAAACCGACGGTGTAAAAACAATCGAAATTCAATTCGAAAATAGCGATCATCAAAATGGCCGCATGACCCATTTCGATATCGATAAGATTACTATCGAAGATATTCCAGCTTACACTCCATATTGTAAGTGCTCAATTAAACCGATAATGAAAGGATAAACATGGAATTCCGTGAATATCTTGGGTTTAATCCTGTAGACGTAAAAGAGTCCGCAGTCGCACGCTCTCATTCTTTATCTAACAACGTTAAAGCTAAAGGATTAAAAGTGGAAATAGAAGCACTACATTTTTATCCGTATGCTACTCGTAATGATACACGTTATTACGAATCTGCAATGAGAGAGTCGTTGCATAAATGGACTTATCCTTATAACATTCCAGTTATTAAACATCATAACGACGAAGACGGTGAAACAATTGGTCGCGTTATTAATGCCGAAATTAAGGAATCTCAACGATTACCTGGTACGAAAGCATTAGTATTAACTGCCGATATTTTAACGCCTGACGCTCAAGAAGAAGTTAAAAATGGTTTGTTAGATACTGTAAGCATTGGCGCTCGCGGCGACGAAGTTCGTTGTTCTATTTGTGGACAAGATTTAGCGAACGACGGTCTATGTGAGCATGCTCGAGGAACTAAATATGACGGCGAGATGTGCTATTGGGATTTTAAGAAATTAGAACCTAAAGAGCTATCTTACGTTATTGTTCCATCTGATGCATATGCTAAGAATATTAAAGTATATGATGATAATGCAGAGCCGGCTCAAGTTGAACCGGTTCTTCCTATTAGCTCATTAGAAGGAGAACATGACGGCAATAAAATTGTCGTTAAAGAACACATGGAAAAAGAACCTAAAGTAATTCCAGCAGAAGTCGAAGCAAAAGAATCTGCTGAAGTAACTCCAGCTCCTGCTGAAGAAACAGAAACTCCAGCTAAAGTTGAAGAACCTACTGAGGTTAAAGAATCCGAAGATACTAAATTCGAAGAATTATCTGCTAAAGTTCAAGAGCTTATCGAAGCTAAAGAACAAGTAGAAAAAGATTATAAAAATTTAGCTTCTGATTTCTTAGCTTATAAAAATGAAGTTCGTGAACAACTTCAAGCTGTTGTATCTTCTAAAGAAGAATTGCAAGAAGCAATTGATTCTGTAAAAACTGTTAAAGAAGGTCTTGAAACTTTGCGCTCTGAAAGCGAAAAAGCTTTACAAGACAATGTAACAGCCGTTAAAGAATCCTTGGAAGAAAAAATTAAAACAATTGAACTTTCCACTTCCAAAGTCGAAGATCCTGTAAAGAAAACTGAGGTTAAGCCAGTTGTCGAAGTAACTGAATCCTTATCCGATCTTTACAAATATTTTAAATAATAAGGAGCTCTATTAACAATGCCTAATTTTGATCTTGGTAAAGGCCCTAATCGTTTCACCACTGGTTCTAACGGTAAAGTATTCAAAGGCCTTGGTTTCAAAGCTTTCAATAATGAAGAACGTCGTGTAACACGCACTCAAGTTCGTTTGAACACTGCAAATCATGACACTTCTAACGTATCCTACTGGTTGGATTCTCGTTTGCCAGTTGCTTTCCGTTATAACTACGCTGAAATGTACAACCAATTGGTTATTCCAAAAGGTCGTATCGTAGCCGTAGATCCTGACGTAAAATCTGCAAAAGAAAATCCTGAAATTTTCTTAAACGTATTGACACTTGCTAACGGCGGTTCCCCTGTTCGTTTGCGTAAAGCTGGCGATACTTATAATGCTGCTACTGGTCTTGTTTCTCCTGTCGGCGTTGGTCAACCATTGGAAAACATCGATGTTGAATGGACTCCAGTAAATGCTGCAGCTTATACTGCTGACTTCTATCAACCATTTGCTGGTGGTAAAGGCCCTCGTACTTTGGCTACTGATGCTGGTTTAGAAAAAGATAAAGTTACTGGTCTTTTAAAAGAAAACGGTAAACCATCTATGGCTCATCGTGCTGGTAACGTGCCTATCGGTATCATGTCCCGTAACGAAGCTACTCGTGATGAAAACGCTTGGAACGGTATGACTCCTGGTGCTATTAAAACTGACGTAATGGTAGAATTGCCTCATTTCTTATTTAAAGATAAAGCAGAGCAAAACCCTTGGGGTAGTGCTTATGGCGCATTCTTGCCTGGTGACCTAGTAAAATCTGATGAAAACGGCCGTGTCGTTAAATCTCCATTGTCCGACGAAACTCTTCTCGCTGCTATGACTCCTGCTGAAGTTGAATTTGAACGTCAACAAGTTATCGGTCAAGTACACGAAGTAAACCCTAACTTAGTTCCTGAAGGTTCCACTAAATGGATGAAATGGGCTATTGGCGATCAAGAAGAATTGGCTCAATATGCAGCTGATGGTTATGGTCGTTCTTATCGTCGTGGTGAAGATGTTTACGAAGATTATGCTTACTTCCGTGGCATGGACAACTACGAATATAATTCCTTGTATTCCAACCATGACTTGAACATGAATGCTTCCAATAATAAATTGGACATTTACGATTCTCGTATGGGTGCCAAATATGAATATATCGGTATTCCTGGCTTAACTGATGGCCGCAATGTTGCATCTACTGAACTCAAAGACGTTCTCGTAGGTCAAATGCATGCTGCTGAAGCTGGTAAAGAATACTTAGATTTCAACTTCCAAGTTCCAGATCGTTTTGTAAAACCTGGCACACTTCAAATTTCCATTAACGGTTCCGCTTACACTCCTGTAGTAAAAGGTGGTTTAATCGCTAATGCATTCGAAGTAGTTCACTATAATACAGAAGATAACTTGCTTCGTCTTAAAGTTGTAGATCGTGCTGCAGCTGACGCTATTATTAAAGCAGGTCCTAAAGAAACTGTTGATGTGAAAGTTTCTTATACTCGCGAAGGTCTTGCAGGTGTTCCTACATTCATGGATTGGGACGGCTGTGTAGGCGCAGTTAAAGTATTGTTGCAAAAATAATAGGAGTAACGCATAATAATGGCTATCAATATTAAAGAATTTTTGGAAGATGTTAATACGAAGCGTTCTGCTGCTGTTGAAGCTGCTAAAAAAGAAGGCTTATCTCCAGAAAAAATTACAGAATCCGTAAAAAAATATGACATGATGAAAGATATGGTCGGCAAATTAAATAAACAAAACTTGTCCGATAAACATTTCTCCATCAAAGAAACAATTATGACAACAGACGTAGTTGATTTGGTACCTCGTATCATCGAATCTAAAATGATCGAAGCTGAAGATACTCAATCTGTTATCTCTCCATTCTTCACTAAAGTTCAAGCTGGTAACACTAACGGTACTGTAGTAGTACCTATCATCGGCGAATTGCAAGCTCACGAAGTTGCTGAAGGTGGCGCTTACAACGATGAAGCTGTAGAAATCAATACTTTGGAATACAATTCCATCGAAGTTCGTCCTAAAAAAATCGGTCTTAAAGTAACTCTTTCCGAAGAAGTTATCATGGACTCCTATTGGGACATCATGGAAGCTAACCTTTCCCGTATTGGTGGCGCTATGGCTCGTTATAAAGATGAATGGTGTGCTCGTGAATTCTCCGAACACGGCCATGTAGTATTCGATAATGCTTTGGCTGCTCAAAACCCAGATGCTGCTACAACAGGTCTTGGCGAAGATTCCTTGCCAAACAACACATTGTCTGTTGAAGACTTTATGTCTATGTGCTTAGCATTGATGGCTAACGATAAGACACCAACAGACGTTATCATGCATCCACTTTGCTGGTTAGTATTCGCTCGTAACGCAATGGTAGGTCAAGGCTTAACATTCGGTGCTATGGGCGCTATGAATGTTAACCCATTTGGTACAACTCAAGGTACTGGTGGCTTCGCTGGTTTATCTAACAACATGGGTCCTCAACAATTCGTATTGAACGAATCTCAAGCACGTTTCAACTTGCCAATGCCAATTAACGTAATCTTGAGCCCACGCGTTAAATTCGACAAACAAAACAAAACATTTGATATGTATGTTATCGACCGCAACAACATTGGTGCGATCGTACAACGTGAAGACTTGTCCGTTGAAAAATGGACTAATCCTGAAATCGATGTTCGTATTATCAAAGCCAAAGAACGCTATGGTATCGGCATCATGGATAACGGTAAAGGTATCGCAGTTGCTAAAAATATTTCCGCAATGCCATCCTATCCACGTCCAACTGTTGTTCGTGTAACTGAATAATAGTAGTTAACTGGAGGAGCTTTTCGGAGCTCCTCCTTTTTAATTTAAATAAAAGGAATTTATATAATATGAAACAACAACATGAAGTAATTGCCATTGTTAAATTGGCCTCTGGAGAAACTGGCTATTGGGATCGCTTGTCTCGTATGCGTTTATCTCGCAAAGAGCCTTACGGTTTCATCCATGAAAAGATGGATTTAACGAATATTCGTAAATCCGTTCGCATGGGTCGTTTAGTATTAGTATATGGTATCCTTCCTGCAGAGCAAGGTACATATTCTCCACTTATCCGTAAATTAGTTAAATCTACTAACTATGATATTGTCTCCTCTGGTTTTGTTAATCCTGAAGAAGCTAAAGAAAAAGTAGCAGAAGAAGCTAAACGTGCTGGTATTATTGCCGAAGCTCCTGTAGTTAAAACAGAAGAACCTGTTGCGGAAATTAAAAAAGAAGAGGTAACTCAAGATGACTTACAAGAAAAAGGGCAAGAAGGGCTGCAAGTAGAGCCTGAAGCGAAAGCCGAAGAAACTGTTGCTTCTGTAGAAACTGAAACAGTAGTCGAAGAAACTTCTGAAGAAGTTGAGTCTACTGAAGAAGAAGCTACCGAAGAAGAAAAACCTAAAAAACGTGGTCGCAAAAAAGCTAGTAAATAAGGTGTAGCATGTTTAAAGAATTTGCTTTGGTCGACATGGCCGTTAATCCTATTGAAAAGCAAATCAAACTTTTCTTTACTGGCAATGTCGATCCAGACACTATTAATAGCGATACAATCGCTATGGTTCATGCTGAATCACAAAAAATTTATCGTTTAAAATATCGTACAAGTAAAAAATTAGTTATTATTACTGTATTGGACGACGTACTTCCAAATGAAGAATATCGTCTCGATATTAACAGAACGATTAAAGATATTACTGGTGCGCCATTACAATCCAGTTTAATTAGACACGTATATTTTAATACAAGTATTTATTCTAACGTAAGAATTCTTAGCCCGGCTAATCATGAATTAGTCGATGGCACTTTTAATTGCCAATGGCAAGAAATTCTTCGAGATAAACGACGTAAACCTGTATTAGAATATCGGCTCCAAATTGCTGATAATAGTTTATTTAACCCTATTGAAATAGATACAGTAGTAGTCGATAAACAACAGATTAGTTTTCCTAAGTTAAATAAACAACAGCAATATTATATTAGAGTACGCGTCGAAAAAGACGGTGAGTTTGGTGCATGGTCTGAATTGGCTACGTTTACATACGATGGTCCTGAGCGGATTAAAGATCGACTTGAAAAAGCCGAAGAGAATCCTCATAAAATAGATCCAGTATCTATTTGGGCTCCATATAACTATAAACGTAATATGCACAATAATAAAGTTAATCTCGATCAAAATCCGACTTCTCCAGGCTCTATGACAAAAGACGAGATTAACGATGCTACTTCTTTAGGGTTATCTAATGAAGTAGTAAATACATCTGGGAATACATCGACAACTGCATTAACGCCTGAAACAATCGAAAAGATTATGAAAGACGGTAATAGTAATAATGCAGCAACGACTATTAAACTAGCAGATGGTACTATAATAACAAGAGCTACTGCTGGCAAACCTGGTGTCGTTATCGATGAAACTCCTGCCGGTCAAGACATTAAACCAGTAATTATTCAAGAATTAAAAGTCCTTCGACGTCCTAGACAAGGCACTAACGATGGATTTGTATTTGAATTCGATGCCGAAATTAAAGATGAAGGTATTCTACAAAATATCGAAATCATCAGAAAGGATTTCTAATGGCAGAACCTTTTGAGTATACGATATTTGGTAATCGTTTAGAATTAAAACCGGTTGGCGGAACTAAACCTGATTCTTTATACGAAATCAGAATTAAAAAATTAGAATCCGTCGACGGTAAAAAAGTATTAAAGTATCAAGTATATACAGTAGCATCAGAACAAATTAGTAATTTTTACACGCTTGGCGATGTTAATTACCTAATCAATGTATTTGATGCTAGTGATACAGAAGTATTATACGCATTAAAAGAAGCAAGTCGATTTGCTCAGTTTTTATTAGACCAGATTCCTGGTTATGAAAATAGGGCTGACTTGCCATATCTTTTACAACAATTTTGTAAATTAAGAGCAACGTTAAGTCTTGTTAGTAAACATGCAGTAATGACTACTACGTCTGGTAAGATTTCTGGTCATATCGGCAATATTAGTTTTGGCTCGACAGAGTCCGGTGGTTCTAGTTCTTCTAGTTCTAGCGGTAGTGGTGCTCCATCTTTATCTGATTTAATTAAAATGATTAAAGCCGAGATGGAGATTTTCCAGAAGCTAATTGTCGATCCTACGTATCTTACTATGGGTAGAGCTGAACCTCGTGTCGGCAAACGTTCTTATACTGAAGCACGTAAGTTGCATACATTCCCGACAGACTTGTTAGATAATTTATCTCGTTCTCTTAAAGCATTGAGGAAAACATAATGAAAAACCTCGATGAACGTATTAATGGTTTAATCCAATTAATGGAAGTTCCTGTATGGTTAATTCAAGCAAATAAGCATATTAATTGTACATGTATGGACCCGGTTTCAAAACACGGTGATCCATTTTGTGAAAATTGTTTAGGCCTTGGGCATAAAATAACGATACGGGAAGCTCGTGCACACATTCAGCCATTATTCTCGACAGATAGTGCCGATAATAAATTATTCTTAATGCGTGGTTATGATATCTATCTTAGAAATGAATTTCCGGTTTTTCCTGGAGACATTATTGTCTTTAAGGATAAAATTATAAACGTTACATACGTAATGGACTGGTATTCTAATACTATGGACTGTGTTTATTATGAAGCTAATGGTGTCGATTATAAACGAAATCCAGAAGCATTTATGAAAAACTTTAAAGTATTGATCGGAGGTGTTTAGATAATGGAAGATAAGCATACTAGCTTATTAATTATCGGCAACTCCGAACATACAAATAAAACTTGTAAGATCGAGAAATTCGATTTATTATCACAAGTCGAAGAAGAATATGGTAAAGATTCTGATTTATATCAAGCATATACTATCGCTAAAAATTATGGAGCGCCATCCATATATTTAGTTAATATGAGAACGATATCTGACTTTCAAAATATAGCAAAACAACTTATCGATTACGACTTCGCTTATATTTGTCCGACTCAGATTAAATTCTCCGATAAATATACTGATCGATATAATAAGAATTTAACCGAACATTATTTAAATTTATTATCTTCTTCTTGTGTAAAGAATAGAAGTTTTATTTTTGCTACCGATAATCATAGTTCATTATACGAAGATATCGATGCATTTAATAAAGATTATAATAATAAGTTAGCAGAGTATACTGCTATTAATAATAAGAACAAATACTTAGATAATATAATTTTTGTCGGCAACAACCTGAAATATGTGCACTTCTGTAATATAGTTGTAGCTGCGAAATTAGCAGCCACGCCTATCAATAAGTACCCCGATTTCGATGATGAGGATACTGATTTTATTATAGATTATAAAGATATGCTTCCTAATGTTTGTTATTTCAAAAATAACTATCGGACTGGTACTACTATTGAAAATTTAGTTAACTTATCTGACGAAAATCCTAATAAATCTGTTATGGTAATGCGGATCATTAATTACCTAATTAGAGAAATGGATTTCGAAGAATATATAGGTAAGAACTACCGTAAATTTTATTTAAATAAAATAAAAGAACGGTTAGATAATTTACTTAAAGATAATGTTGGCTTTGTTCTTTATGATTATCATATCGATAGTATCGAAGAACAAATCAGTAATCATGGATATGGTGTGGACATCATTTTACGATATACATTATATCCATTATTTACAACAGAATCTTATACTGCGGAGCAAAGACTATGACACAAGAAATTAATGAACGTTTTGTACTCGACCAAGTACGGCGTCAAAAAGAACAATTGGTTGCAGTCACTAATCCCGGTAGGATACTGAATAGTCGAAAACGTCTCGACCGATTACGGGCTGACAGTTCCATTAGTTTCGACGAATTTATTGCGTTACTCGTAGAACTCGTAGAGAAAGCATTTCGTGAAGATAACGTAAAGATGAGTCCTGATGAAGGCGTTACGATTAACGACCGAGATCAGGAAATCAATCATCCTTATATTTTCTTTAAAATTATTAGCGGTGTACCTGCTAAGGATTTAAAACCAAGATTAATGGAAACGACTATTCGTCGTGCTCCCGGAAATCCTGATTATCGTCCCGACGATAAATATCCAGTTAAAGAAAATATTGAAGAAGAAGGTGTCGATGTGTATCGTCATGCATTTAGATACGTCATTCAATTTGACATCTTCGCAACTTCATACGATCAGGCCAATAAAGTTCTTAAAGAATTTGAAGAGCTTATGGTAGACTACACTGGTTATTTAAAAATGCGTGGTGTATCTGAATTACTTTATGATCAACGCTTGACTGACGAATCCTACGTTATGTATCGTGAAAAATATTCTATTAGAAGTGTTCGCTATACTTTAAACATCGATAAAATGTATGTTGTAACTAGCAAACTTATCGAACGTTTACTAAATCTTGGTAAATAATTTCTTAAGAGGTTTAAATATGGCTTTCACCTTTAAAGAGGAAATCCTTCGAGATCTTCCTGGTGTATTCGTCGAAGTCAATTCTGTAAAGAAGAAACTTTATGACGATTCTCAATTCGGTACAACTGACGCAGTTCTTTGTATCGGTACAGCATTTGATGGTCCTAACGGTGTTCCAGTACCTATTTATGATCCGACATATGCTAAATATACTTACGGCGATACTTATGATCGCACAACTAAACGTGAAGTAGACTTGACTGCAGCATTATCTGATGCTTACAACTCTGGTTGCCGTACTCTTTATGGTTTCCGTATTGGTGGTTCCGAAGCTCAAAAAGATTTTAAATTACGTTCTGACGACACTCTTCGTTTGCGTGTAAAATCTCGTTTCCCTTCCAATAAAGCAAAACAAGTATACTTTACTTTCGATAATACTCCTGGTCAAGAAGTTTTCACATTGTATAAACCAGTTTCTAAAGCAACTGCTTATGAACGTTATAATGCAATGGTTAACGATGAAAACGAAATGATCAAAATCGACATTCAATTAGGTTTGATGGGTGCAGGTTTTAATGCCGACACTACTATTAGCGAAGTAATTCGTTATATCAATAAACACCAATTGAATAACGTCGTAACTCTTTCTATCGTAAATAAAAAAGGCCAAGACGTTACTCTTCGTAACGACTCTTATGATTTAGCTATGGGTTCTATCTTCCCTGGTACATATTTCATCGGCCGTAAACGTTCTTTGATTCCATGCCGTACAGAAGTTCGCACACATGTAATTAAAAACAAAAAATCTCCTAAACCTTTCAGTTCTTTCACTGGTAAATATTTCCATACATTGCGTATTAACACAGACGTTAATGCTGAATATCCAATCTATTCTGTAATGGATAAAGACCTTAACGAAGCTTTCGTAACTGTCGGTTTAAAAATGTATTCTCATAACGATTATCTTTTAACTCCTGGTGCATCTGCATTAGCGTTCGAAGAAGACGATAAAGATTATGAAGATACTAATATGACTAACTTCCAAAAATATATGAAGTTAGGTTCCGGTTTTGCAGTAACTGCAACTGCATTCCCTCGTACAAACTCTACTGGTCAATATTTAACTCCTCGCGTTAAAGAATCTGAAGTAAAAGATAAACAATACATCACTGCTATCGGTGAAGGCGCTTACTCTGTATTGCAAAATGCTGATATGCCTTATCGTGTATTGGGTTCTCAAATTTGTGCTGACACAGTAATCGGTGGCCGTTTACCTAAACCAAAAGATTTCTTAAAAGCATTCCCTATCGACGTAGCTATGGTTAATACTGTAGCAGCAGGTGCTCCTGTAGTCGATACAGAAATGTTTAAATTAACTCCAGTAGTTAATACTAAAGACGTAAAACACGCACCTCGTTCTTACAAATTTAGTTTCGTAAAAATCGATGATGCTGATGCTATCGTTGATAGTGCTATTTATCAAAACGAAGTATTTACAGTTATTCCGACTGTAGCTAATGAAGCAGCTCTCGATTTAGATAATAAAACTTACGAAGTTGGCCAAACATTCTTTTTACAAGATACTAAAGAAGTTAAATCTATTACGTTTGATGGCAAACTTCAACCTGCAGTATCTGCTCATCAAAAATTCAAACATTTCGTAACTAGCGATAAAATTATTGAAGCTGAACCTGCTACTGGTAACACAGTAACATTTAAAGATATTACTGCTCTTACCGATCTTCAATACGATACAGCTATGAACGGTTTGTTATCCGATGCTGATGCAACTACTGCTGCATACTATGCAACTACAGCTGCTGCTTCTGCTGCAACTGCTGGTACTGCTAAATATGTATTGTTGTCTGTAAACGACGTTCTTTATGTTGGTAAATATGACGGCGGTCAAGTAACTCCAATCGGTGAATACGATATTCTTATTAATAAAGAATCTCGTGACGATAAAGTTTTGGCTTACGTTGAAAACTTCGATTGTGTCGACAACCGTGTTATTATTTCCGTAACAGACTTCAACTATCGTACTGTAGCAGAATTCATTTCTGACTTAAAAGATAATGTAAACTTTGCCGATACATTTGCTGTTGAAATGACAGACAACGGTATCGTAGAAAAAGACGCTCTTATTGAAGAAGTATTGGAACCAGTATTGGTTGGTGGTAAAGTAGCATTAGCCGATCTTAAAGCTGACCGTACAATCGATTACGATTATACTATGCGTATCCCTTACCGTACTCCAGATAACTTCGCTCGTCAATTCGCTCAACATTGTATGTACACAGAATTAAAAACTGCACATACTCATGGCGTAATTGGTATGGAACGTATCTCTGACTACACATTGTCTGGCGTAGAACAAAAATTCCAAGACCTTAAAAATCTTGACTTGCATCTCGATTTAAAACGTGCTAACGGTCAATCTGTAATCGATGATGACGGTATGCCTGTCGATATTGGTCGTGCAATTTCTTGTACTTTCTTCCAAAACAATGTACCTGTTTACAATTCTACTTATGCTTATGTAGGTAACGGTGCTGGTGCTTATGCTGGTATGGTTTCTGCATTGCCTGTAGAACAATCCCCTACTAACCAAAAAATCGGTGTTAACCCATTGTTCGAATTGACTACTACTCAAATCTCTGATTTGACTAAGAAAGGTATCGTAACAGTTAAAAACACATTCACTCGTGGTTATGTAGTAACTGATGGCTGTACAATGGCTGACCCTACTGATGCGTTGTCCCGCTTAAATAGCGTTCGTATCATCGGTGCTGTTGAAAGAGCTATCCGCCGTGTTTGTGAACCGTTCATCGGTAAACAAAACAAAAACTCCGTTCGTGATGCTATCCGCACAGGTTTGACATCTGAGTTGAATAAACTCAAAGGTGTTTTATTATATGATTACATTTTCGATATTGCTAATGACGTAACTGCTCTTCAATATACTTATATTGATATCAATTACACTATTATGCCATTTAACGAAATTCGTCAAATCAATAACTACATTCAAATTCGTCAACCTGGTACCTAATAGTTTTTAAATAAAGAAGGAGGGGGCGGCTTAATCGTCGCCCCATTATTTAACACATGGCTTACTCTAATAACTCTGGTGTAACTACAGCGTCTGAATACACTCGTAGTTATACTACTTTTTCCGGCTGTGATATCGTAGCTACATTCGGTTCCGAAGTAGTTGCTGAAATTCAAGGTATTACAGTTTCTATTAATCGTGAAAAGGCTCCGGTCAAATTCTGTTATTAGATAATTTAATTTGTATGTAGGCCGGAGTAAAACTTTGCTCAAATCGGTGAAGGATATTTACTAACGCCGAGGATAAGAGTATAATATTATTGTACTCAATGTCCGTAGAGACTTGAGATATTTTATCTCTTAATAATTTTTCCAGTCCTTATAAGGACATAAAGGAGGCAATTTTATGACTAAAGATTTTGCTTGGTTTCTTGGTTGGCTATTTACTGATGGACACATTCCACGAAAAGGATCCAGCGGATATAAAACTGGATTATTGAATTTTAATTGTCAATATTCAGACACAGAAGTTCTTTATAAAATTAAAAATATTTTAAATTCTTCTGCTAATGTACATGAATATCCAAATTATAAATCTCCACAATCTCAATTAAGAATATATAATAAAGATTTATCTTCAAAATATGAAAATATAAAATATAATATTCCAATTGATGAAATAAAAAATGTTGAAAGACATTTTATTCGCGGAGCTGTTGATGGTGATGGATGTATTCATTATAGAGAATCTAGAAATAGTGTTATTTTAAATATTACAAATGCTGATTCTAATTCTTTACAGTGGATAGTAGATACAATAACAAATAAATTATTATTGCCGCATAAAGATATAAAGCCTGTTGTACATGATAATACTAATGTTGTAAAATGGGAAGGCAATATAGCAAAATTAATAGTGTGGTGGTTGTATCATGGAGATATTGAAAATTGTTGTTTATTAAGAAAATATAATAAATACAAAGAAGTAATTCTTCACAATAAGAAATTTGAAAATTATGATGAAGAATTGTTATATGCAGTTAATGCTCAAATTGAAAAAAATGAAATTGGATTTAGTGTTCCATCATTAAATAGTTTAGATTGGGCAAAACGATTACAAAATTTATTATCTTATAAAACACAACCAGTTTTTCATAATCCAGGTAAACGAAAATATTATAAATTATATATACCAAATTGCTGATTATTAATACGCAAAGCATCGAAATTATATATTTCGTAAAGGCATAGTCCGCATAAATATACGCTACACATTTGGTTCAGCAGAACCTCGCTCTATTTCGAGAGGTAAGAATACCACTTTTGCTTCTCCTTTGCAGTAATGCAACGCATAATTAAACTCTGTGATATGCTGGAAACCCCTTAGAGCCTTTAGTACCAAAGTGTGACAATCTAAAGGATTGGGCAATCAGCAGGCAGCGTAAGCGCCTCAACGACTATCCGCAAGGAGTACATCATAACAGCTGATGGAAGTGCAGAGCTCCCGAAAGGGATGAAGATATAGTCTAGACATTAGTGAAAGCTAAATGAGAACCATTTTCAAAAAGAGGTATTGCAGGTACTATTGTATTCACGTTGTTTGACCGTGATGCTCTAGTCGACGCACTTGCTGTTCGTGCTGCTAAAGCAGCTTACTTCCAACGTATCGGTGGCGATATTAACTATCAACCGTATACAATTACTGAATGGGATACAAAATTAACTAACATGGTAGTTAACTCTTTGGGCTCCAATGGTAATGATAGCCAAGTAGCTTCTACTAACCCATTCAAAGTTACGCAAAACGTAGCTATTCAGTCTACGCCAAAATATTCTGACGAAATTCCTCCATTCGACATTACTTTGTCCTTTGCGAATGAATATGGTCAATCCGCAGTTATGGTTATCTATGGCTGTGAAATTTTGAATGAAGCATCCAGCTTCTCCGTAGATTCTACAACTACTGATAAAGCTTGTACTTACATTGCTCGCTCTGTTGATTACTTGCAACCAGTAGAAAATAAATATTTACTTGACAACAAGTATTAATAAATTTGGCGAGGAAGTTTTTCCTCGCCTTTTTATTTTTTCTAAGGAGAATTAGGCGTGAATCCTCAAGAAAACACAAATCAAATCTTTTTATACTTAAATCGTGGCTTACAAACATTGATCAATGATGTCCTAGTTTCTGGTGAATATCCTATCGATATAAAATCAGAAATGTTAAAAGTTTGCTATGACATTATTGATGAGCACAACATCGAGCTCAAAACTCATATTATCACGTTAGTCGATAACAGAGTAAAACAATATATGAAGCTATACAACTTAAAGGTGAAATATGCCAACTGATTATTCTTTAGGGAATAAGGAAGTAATTCAGACTTCTAAATATACAAGAACTTATACATCCTATAGTGGATGCGATATTGTGGCATCTGTAAATATCACGATCCCAGGACAAGATATGATTTCATATGTTTTCGGGAGTGTTCAAACTTTCTCTTATAGTATTCATCAAGAGAAGTCTCCTATACGAACATTAGGTGATGTTAATGCTATTACTTATGTAAGCGGCCCAAGAACTATCGCCGGCTCTATTGTATTTGCAGTATTAGATAAACATGTTATCTATGAAATATTTGATGAAGTTACTAAAAGAGGCAATTATTTAAACAAACATTATTTAATGGACGAATTACCTGTATTCGACGTAACATTATCTTTTGCAAATGAATATGGCCACCAATCTACTATTAGCGTTTATAACTGTACGATTATAGACGAAGGACAGATTATGTCGATTAACGATATCTTAACAGAAAATACATATCATTATTATGCGACCGATATCGATTATATGACAGAGTCTAACGACTATTATAAAATAAACGAAAAAAGTATTATCGAATCTAATCCTTGGTTAACGACGACAAATGCTAAAATCTCTCGTTATAATCCTAAGATTCAATATGGACAACATGTACTTGAGCTTTCTAAAGACGGTTATTATTCTTTTAAATCTTATATGGAAGCTCTTAATCGTAAATATAAAAAATTAGCCGATCAATTTATGGGTGAGAAAGAATCTGAAAAGATGGCTCAGCTTAAAAAAGATTATTACGATTTGCGCACAGAAGCAGAACAGTATTATCCGTCTCAAGCATTACTTTCTAAGAAACAAAAAAAAGTTAGATTCCTCGAACATAAAAGAGTTAAAATAAATAAAGAATATGACAATTTTAGAACATCTTTATATACGTCTAGACGTGATGTACCCGATTACTCTAAATATCGCTTAGACGGCAAAATTCGCGATTCTAAGGATATTCCTGATTATAGTAAATATCGTTTAGATCCTAAAAAGGATAATAGCAATATTCCGTCTTACGATGAATTTAGAAAAACTGAAAAACGTAAAGATACTAAACTTCCAGATTATTCTAATTTTAGAAAAGATATTAAAACAGTCGACGAAGAAGACGCTACTAAATATCGCCTCGACGAAAATGGGAATATCGTGATTATTACCGATAACGTTACTAATAAAAAAGAAGGAGGCAACGAAGAACTTGAGCACATCTAGTATTACTTTTTTGTGGCAATTTGAAACATTCGTTGCTCTCTATTGTAACGATTATTTTAACGGTCACACAGAACTATATGTCGATGACGGAAATGAATTAACTAAATATGAATTAGAAGAACCGACTGCTATTATTAATGATTTACAGTCTGGCATCTATCGAGTATTCAGTAAGGGGCCTGACGGACAATCTGAAGATAAATATATCGAAGTATATCCAGAAGGATTAGAATATCAGCTAACGTATTTAAATAATTTAATCTTTAACGATGAATTAAATAAAGAACTTAAAGATTTTATTATTAATGTATCTGATGAGCGCGGACTTAATTTAGTCGAAACATTATATTTTTCTTATATGACTAATCAAGAAGAGAAAAATAAATATCGATTATTTTATTTATTATTGGCGACGATTAAACATTATAATGCTAATAATTTTTATAACAACATAGATAATAATAGTTCGCTTTATTTAAACTCTGATAATCAATCATTATTGCATCCTAATATCGTAAATGGATTCTTAGAAGGTAAAATTAATTTATATAAGTTTACCGGTAAGTTTTATGAATATCAAGATACGATAACTTTTAAAGATGAAAATATCGATTTAGGATTTTTAGGTAAAGATTATTTATATCGTATCGATTTAGTTCTCGATCAGAATATAGTTAACTCTTATTATACAATTCATCCATCTTTAACGTCGGCTAATCTTATTTGGGATAAATTAAATATAATTGCGACTAAGATAAGTGATTTAACAGATAGTCTTAGATACTTACCGTTAGCGTATCAATCATTTGACGACGATACAAAATTAGCGATTAGTATGTTACTCAGTAAACATATCGATAATCCTATTTTACAAATGCCTAAAATTGTCGTTGAAGATGGCGAAATAACTGCATTAATCGATGGCGCTAATCAATATCAGGATATTGGCCCGATTTATTTCTGCATAACAGACGTAGAAGGATTAGCTGCCGATCAAGTATTGGTTAAAAAAGAAATCGATAATTTAGTAATCGATTTACCGACACAAGGTAATTCTATTTACGACGGTAATTACTTTAGTTACTTATCTGATAAAGATAATAATATTTTAAGTCCGATTTGTTTATTTAATATCGATCAAGATATTGAACATAAATACATCGAAGAAACTCTTCGTTATGAACAGACTGGTTTATTAGCATTTTTAAAAGAAGAGTTTGAATTAGAAGATGTAAATAAATATTATCATTATTTTACAGATTGTATCGGTAATAATGACGTAACATTATCTAATTATTACGATAAAGTTATCGATCGATTCGTGCAAATTAACCCGTATGATGAATTGCTCGACATGATTCATTATTTAAATGTATATCGTTATTCTAAACAAGTACATAAAGATATCGGTATGTATGTATATAATCAAGAAACATCTCATCGAGTAATTATACCGAACGATATTAAGAATATGATAATCTCGGCCGTTAAATTTAAACGCGGAGAAAACTATCGTTTTGAATATAAAAAAGTAACAGATAATGCTGCATATATAACATATGACGATGCAGACTATACTGTAATATCTATATACGATAAAGAAACTAGAACTCATACTGGATTAGTTACAGTATGGAGAAATGGTAACGATTATTATTTGGCTAATTGGAATGTTCTAGTTAAGAACCAAATAGACTTTTAAATAAAAATGGAGTATAATATATTATGAGACGAAAGCGCTTCGATAATCATTTAAGCAGTCTATTGTCCTATACAAATAAAAACGTTGAACAAGAAATAACTCGATCTTCGTCTGGGTATACTAAAAATACTCCGACATATAAAAGATATTATTCTCAGATTGATGCAAATGTATGGTTCGGTGATAAATTAGTTACCGATATTCAAAATATTAATTATGGATTATCTCAACATGATATGCCATTATTCGGTTATAATTCTTATATCTATGACGAGTTAGCTATCGGTAATCGGTTAGTGCAAGGAACATTTACGATTAATTTTACTGAACCACTTTATATCGATAATATGATTAAGAAATATCAGAAAGCGACACTTGTCGCCGAAGATAAAACAACTGAAGTCGAATATAAAGAAATTGTTCAGCCACATCGATTATCTCAAACCGTACAATCTAATCCTGAGCATGATGCTATATGGAGACAAGGGTTTGAAATCGATATTGTATATGGACAAGATGACGATGTAATGGGCCAACCATTACATGTTATTTTATTAGACTGTCATATAATGAATGTACAAACAGTACTCGATTCTTCTGGTCGTCCAGTGTTAGAGCAATATCAATTTTTAGCTCGAGATCGTAAGGTAATTAATAACTAAGGACAAACTGATTTATGACAACTAATAACAAGAAGAAACAAAAGTTTAATAATCAACAACATAAAAAAGGTATCGACATTAAAGAAACTCAATCTGTAAAGGATAAAAATAATCCTGTCGACAATATCGATCGTGAAATGACAGGTGGTGTCGATGTTGTCGAAGTTACGACAACTGAACATGACGATGATTTTGACCCTTCCAAGACCGAATACTTAATGAATAGTGAAGCTGTTCGTATTCGTAAAGAAAATAAAAACGTTCGATTTTTTCGAATGTTAAACGATCAATTTATCGTATATAAAATTATTACTCGTGCCGAACAACATCTTATGACTAATTTATCTTTTGAACAACAAGCTGAATTCGATGCAATTACAGATTACGAAGAACGAATCCAAAAATTAGAAGATTTGCGTAGCGATAATATTCTTCGTTATTTCGTTTTATTTCCACGCCCAGAACGAATTGAATACTGTAAAGAAACATTCGGTGGTTTTATCGATACTGTCGTAAATGAAATTTTAGTAAACTCTGGTTATGAAAAGAATACTATTTCTAACCCATTGTAAGGTGTGTTAATATGGAAGAATTACGTTTCGATGAAATATTCACACAACTAAAAGATAAATATAAAACTGTTTTTACTTACACAGGATTCCCGGACGGTATCGTAATTTATCGACCATTAACTCGTTCACAATATTATGAATTGTTCGAAAATGAACAGTTAATGGATGTTGAACGTGAAGATATTGTTTGTTATAACTGTATCTTATATCCTGAAAATTTCGATATCGGTGCGCAACCAGCCGGTCTTATTGCCGATTTAGCACAAAAGATTCTCGACGCTAGTTTTATGAGCAAACGTGGCAGAGAAATTCTTTATTTAAATGCTGTCGATAATATGGAAAATGTCGATAAACAAATCTCTTGTGTAATTCATGAAGCATTCCCTGAATATGATATAGAAGATATCGATAATTGGGATATGGTTAGAACAATGGATTTCTTAGCAAGAAGCGAATGGATCTTAAAAAATATCCATGGTCGTGGCGGTCTCGACATGGAAAAACTTCTCGATGCCGGTAGCAATGTATCATTTAAACAAGACGATCCTCGTTTATTTAATGAAGAAAAACAATACTTCGATAAATTAAGAGAGCAACGGGAAAAGCCTGCGTCAGAAGAAATTAAAAAACCAAAACAAACAGTTAAACGTCCACAAAGACGTAAACAACAAATGTCTGAAGACGAACTAAAAGCTATGTTCCCAGAAGCATTTGTTAATCAAGGCGATGAAAACTCTATTCGTGAAGTAGCATTAAGTGGTAAAAATCCTCATGATATGACACTTGCAGAGTTAGCTGAACTTAGAAATAATAATTAAATTAATATAACAAGGGAAAAATATGGCTGACGATTATTTATTTAAAGGAATAGAAGCTCCTTCCGATAGTCCTGCCGACTCTTTTGTTGATACAGTAGCGGCTGCCGGCGGACTCGTCGGGGCCGCTTTTGCTTTTTCTAGAACAAAAAGAGGGGCGAGAGTTTTATCTAAACTCGATCCTATTATAGGACAAGTAGAACGTAGACTCTCAAAAATTACCGATGACGGCGCTAATGCAATTACATTATCCGAGTTGGAAGGATATGCTAATCAAGCATTACGAGGAAATTTTCCTAAACCTTCATCTGTCGTAACTGCCGACAAACAAACCGATATTATTCGAGATACGACTAATCGTATATTAAATCTACAAGCTGATGCAGAAAAGTATTCACAAAATTTGTATCATGCTCAAGTAGTGGATTCGATAGCAACCGATTTTAAAGATGCCGGCGTTAATCAAGCAACGATCGACAATATGGTCGACGCCATTAATAGCATTGCTCCGTCTCAACGGTATGACGGTACTTTAGGATTCTCTGAACGTCTTAAAAATACATTAAGAGATGTCGTTATGGATGGCGAATCAGAGCATGCAGCATTTGATGACACAGATGTAGCATTAAGAGCTATTCAAAATTTAACGAGAAAAGAAAGTCTCGCAGACTGGCAAAGTGTTGGTGGCCGTGGCGAAAAAATAGTCGACAACTTTATCGAAAATCAAATTAGAGATGCCGGAGAGTTATTATCTAAACATCAGGCCAAAAAGACTGGAGAAGTTCATGACTTTGCTCTTGCCGATTATCTAAAAGAAAAGCAAGTTAATGCTTCTATCGATGAAGGTGCTCTCGATGTTCCGATTGTATCTCGTAACGGTAAACGAGACATCATCGATATCGATAATGCTCTCGATAAGATACGCAGTAATGATAGAACTGCTTTCTTAGCAGATCTATTAGAGAATGCTAAATATAATGACAGTACTAAATATGTCGATGGCGAAATATTAAATACTCCGAATTTAGATAAAATAAAATCTGAAGCAAAAGGAATTGTCGGCGATACATTAGCTGGCAAGTTATTTGGTCTCGATGATTTGTCTCCTCGAAATCAGTTGGGTGTCGATGTTTATTCTAATGCTCAATTTAAACTCGGTATGGCCAACTTCCAAAAGGAAGGAACATTATTAGTTCGTAACCGCGATAAATTATATCGTCAAGATCTTACGACCGGTAAGATGGAACAAATGGATATTAGCGGATACAATTGGCAATCTGCTAATGACGATATCGTTCATTATGGTCGTTTAATGAACCAATACGGAGTTCAACAAGAGAAAACGAATTGGGTTCAACTTGGCCGAAGTGAAGGTGCTAAACGATTAACCGATGTCGATGGGAATAATTTATATGCATTAAGAAACATAAATATAGATCAGTTAAGCGAATCTGAGTTATCTGCATTAGGCAGACGTGCCTATTCTCATGCTCGTGCCGTACAAAGTATCGATATCGATTTAGAAAAAAATACTGAAAAAATTGTTCTCGACTTAGCCGCATCAAAAGAAGGCATTAAAAAAGATACACTTTCTAAGATACGTGATGTATATCATGCCAAAAGTGAAAGCGCTAAAAGAAGAATCTTACGAGATATCGACGTTGATCAGGTCGATAACTTAGATTTATTAAGTGTAACTAAAGCCGCTCGTGACGGCAAAAAAATTAATGCAAGGCTTCGCGATGACGGTATCGGTATCGGCAGTGAAGCATTATATAAGATTAAATCTGTCGAAGAAACAGTTAACGAAGCCGTCGTTAAAAATGCTGTCGATTCTTTAGGCAAGACACAAGCCGAAGCTTATGCTAAAATAGATTCTTTAAACATATCTCCAGGTGAAAAACAAAAACTGAAAGATATGTATACTATTGAAAAGTATAAAAAAGAATCTGGTATTAACGTTATTAAAGATAGACATAATTTTAATCGAGATAAACAGGATATCGGTTCTGCTGTATTCGATAAGATACAAAGAACGTTAGACGATAGTCCTGAAGCCGATAAAATACTCGGTCATTATTTAGGTAACGGTAAAGATATCCATTTTGATTTTGGTAAAAAGGGAAATGCTGCCGCGCCAGTTTTAGCAAGAAAATCACTCGACGTTAAGAAGATAATTACGTCTTGGAACAGTGGCGACCTTGACGGAATAATGCAGGGCATTTCTGATTCTGCTAAAGGATTATTTGCTAACTCTAAATTAAGTCAAACAACATTCTTAGGTAAAATTACTGGCGGTCATTTAGATTTTTCTAATAATACGACTGGTAATGACTTGTCTATTGCTGGTGCATATTTATATAAAATGGGACACCGTTTAAGCGGTGGCCTTAATATGCTTGATCCTGGCGCATTTACCGGTGTCGTAAATAACTGGTTAACTAGAGGCATTGCTCAGTTCATTAATATTGGACATGGTCTTGGTCTACATGAAAATGCTACAAGAAGTAGCTTAGAAATTATCGATAAACTTTTATTTAAACGTGTATTACCGGCTAGTTTTTTATATACTCAATTAGACTGGGCGGACGATACATTTAATTTAAATGAAAACTTCCAAACTGGTTTAGCCAACATCGATTTAGGTTTTAGAAAATTTACTGATGCCACAGGATTAACGGATGCATTTAAATTAGCTAAAATGGCTAACCCGATGGCTCAATATATTAGTGGTGACTATCGTCCTTATCAGTCTTATGAAGAACGATTAGATTATTATCAAAACGGTAAAGATCCTATTAGAGCTGGTCGTTATTGGGTATGGGGTTCTTCGAATGAATTCCGTGGTTCTAGTATTTCATACTGGGAAGATAATAGTTTAAAGCTAGCTAAGTCTGATTATAAGACTGAAGGTATTTATGGCGGTTACTTTAATAAATGGATGCATAGTCCAATACCGACATTATCTAACCCTTTATCTCCATTAATATATGCTCTTAATCCTTATTGGTTAGAAGAGATGCATTCAGAAGATAGACCTTATTTAGAATCAGGTCCTTTATTTGAATCTAATACTCTTCAAGGTTTAATTCTTAATCCGACATTAGGTGAGATAATTAAGCCGAAGAAAAAATATCATGAGGATAGAATGTGGTTCGGTCGTGACGTTAAAGCAGTCATGTACCATATGAATCAACAGATACAAGAGCAGTCTCAAGATACTCGTTATCTAATATTCCAAAATGGTCGTTTAGGTGTATATGATTTTACAGCATTCGATCATCCTACTGCTAATGAATATATACAAAGTGGCGATCAACAATATGCACCACAAGCTCCGATGTATGCATCAGCCGCCGATTATGTTAAATATATCAATCCTGACGGAACAGTAAATCCGGAAGTAGCAAGTTTACAACCTGTTACGAGTGGATCTGGTAGTGCTATTTCAGCAATGAATAATGCTATTTATTCTGGTAGCTCTCCTTATACTAATCCTAATGGTATGTATATACAGCAACGTGTTCGACGTGGTAGACCTAAAGGATCTCTCGAAGAGATTTTAAATAATGCCGACCTATATAATAATTTAATGAATTCAAATGGTGGTCGTGATTATTTAGATGAGTTACAAACTACTTCGAGATTATTAACCGGTATTTATGGTTATATTGGTTCTAGTGTATTTGGTCGAGACGAATCTAAGTTTATCGCTAATGCTGGCGATATCGATTCATTTACTCGTCAATTCTGGGATGCTGGTGTAGGTGGTCTCGGTGGTGAAACAGCTGAAATTGGTCGTCGTTTCTTGCCGGAATTTTCAAGAAGACGACGTTTTAATCCATTGATGAATACGATGGCAGATCAGCATGCTTGGCTTCCAGAAAAATTCTATATGGGCGATGCTTATACGAAAGTTATAAATGGTGAGGCTCGTCTTCCTGGTGTAGGGTATGAAGCTATTAATCAGTTGCATCCAGACCAATTTGCTTCTGATGGATACGGCGCCATTGACCGATACAAAATATTAGCCGATATAGCTCCTAATAGTCCAGAGTATAAATACTGGAAACAAATTGTTAAGATGATGAACTCTGATGAAGCTAAAAAAGTATTACAAGATACTGAAGAAATGGTTAAACATCAGGGCAAAAAACACGACTTCTTTAATTATAAATTTTTAGGTAAAACTACCGTATCTCAAGACGGCCACATCGAAGAAGTATTATCTAACGGTAAATTTAAAATTGCTGGCGATGATCGTTTGTATCAAATTGCCGGTGTTAAGTTTAAAGAAAACGGTTTCATGTCGAAACAACAATTATTACAAGTTATCCAGCCAGGACAACGAGTAACGATGCGTATCGACGATGAAGAACGTACCGATAATCCTGATGCACCACAAGCTCCAATCCGTGCAGCGTTATTTTTAAATGGCGAGAACATCTCAGATACATTACGAGAAGTAGGCTTAGCCGAATACGATATGGACGATAGTTCTGCTGCCGGTGCATATGCTAATTACAATACGCTTGGACGTATTTTTGGCAGTGCTGCTGAATTAGTTACGCATGCGCAAATTCCGATTTTGCACAGCCAATTCATGAGAATTAATGATCCATTAGAAGAATATCGTAGCGATCAATTATATGGTAGTGGATTTGCTTCATGGGAAGATATTGTCGATACAATGTTAATCCCGACATTTGAACAAAGTAAGACATCATTTATAAGAGATTTAGTGGCCGATAGTGCATATCGTTATTATAAAGGGTTAAATAGTCGAGCTTTAGATAATGCTTCTAAATCTAGATTAGCTGTTGCTAAATTTGCTTCGACATATTTAGACGGCCCAGCACTAGCCGGTGAAATAACAGGTCGTTTTACTTTCGTCGGAGCTAATGCTGTAGAACGTAAAGAAAAACTTTCTCGTGCATTTAGATTTGCCGGTAATACATTAGCTATGGCTACATCGACCGACGATCCTATGTACGCTACTTATGCATGGGGACGTATGGGTTATGATTTAGGGAGTCATTTAAATCTGTTCGATAAATTTATTTCTGATGAATCTTCTATCGGTAGATTTGCTGAAAATATTTTAGGCACTGTCGATAATAAGGGAATTGAAAGACTCGTAGATTTTGCTAAACGAACTCGTGCTAGTCGTATGCTACAAGCTGCCGCTTTTGCCGGTACTGGTTTAGCGATTGCATTAGCTAAGAATAATCCGATTACCGAAGCTCTCGGTCTCGATCACGTATATACTCCTGATAACGTAGAAAAGCGTTGGGACACAGAAGAATACTTCGATAGACTTCGTTATATAAAATATATGGGTCTATATGAAGCTGCTAAAGAAAAAGCTAAATCTGAAGAAGGCGTCGATGTCGATAAACTATATCAACATCAAGCAGCTCTTCGTGCCGAGATGGATGGCGATGTATCGATTACCGATATGATGGCATCCGTATTAACTTCTGGTACTCCGTCTAACGATCCATTAGCTCAATGGATTAACAAAAAATTCGGTCGTCTAAGTGAAGATATGACAACACTTGCTGCTGGTGAATGGACAGAACAGGCTATTATGTATCATCAGGTAGCAGAGTCTACTGTATATGCGTTAAATAAAGATAGTGAATATTCCGATATTATTCGTGCATTACCTAGCACCGAAAAAGAATATTTCGTCGAATTTGCTAAAGTAACGAATGAGAAACAGCGCCGAGCTATTTTACGTAATGTATCTCCATCGTTAGCCAAAGCGTTAAGACTTGTATGGTATCAAGAAGAAACTGAAACAGAGTCTAATGAATCATATTTCACGACTCATAATCTTCCTGGACCATTATGGCAAGGTTGGGAAGCATCTTCTAACCTTGAAGATATTAAGGCAAAAGTAATATACAACGAAGGAATGCAATTTGCAGACTTCGGTATTTATTCTTCTACATATGAAGATCCAGAAGTTATCAATGCTCCTAATATAGAAAATATTAGGAACGGCGATGATCCTATTACTGTCCGAGCTAAAATTAATACTGTATTAAGTGGTATCGGTTTAACCGAGAAACAGATACAGGTGAATCCTACGCAACAAGATGGTATAATAGATATAGTAACTAATGTAACTTCTGTTCTTGGTTACAAAATAGACAAAGCGTTATCATTCTTATAGAAGGATTAAATAATGGATCAAGATTTTACTTATATAACTAGGAGACCGACATACGATGCTTTTAATAAAGAATCGTTTGGGGCACCTAGTCATCTTATTGAATTATTAGAAAAAGCAAATTTAAATAAAAGAAAGGATATGACGCTGGCGATTGAGTCAGCGTCTAATTCCGCTTTATCGCTAAATAATAAAGCTAAGGCATTGCCGTCTCCTGACGCAAAACCTTATTTCTTCGATATTGAAACAATTCCGTCTGTACTCGTAAATGTCGACGGTCAAGATAGAGCAGTTAGAACACCAGATATTATCTGGCAATATGCTGCAAAAGACGAGAGCGGTACTCGTGTCGTTATGAATGGCTTAACAAAAGATCAAGCATCTTTATTAAGATTGAAATTCGATAACGGCACATTTAATTATGATACTGCAACTCGAGAAGAAAAAGTTGCTTACGATACACTAGCTCGTATTGGTAAGAATGCAAATAATATGAGTTCTGGTGGTGCACTTGAAGCACTAACAGATGCTGACGATAAGACCAAATTAATTGGACGTGGTATCGATTATTTATCTAACAACCATCAAGACGGTTTAAATAATATAGCTAGAGAAATAGATCAACATATTTCTTCTGGTACACAAGTAATCGGTTTTAACAGTCAGTTCTTCGACGTAAATAAAGTATCGACTGCTTTGCGTGAGTCTCCTGATATCACGAGAACATTAGGGACAAGAGCTGTTAATAAAATAGCGACTAAAAATCATTTCGATATTTTTAAGACGATTAAAACAGCTATTACGTTAGACCCTGAAGCGATGTCTCGAGCATATAAAGATTCTATATTGCGTGGAGCTAAACAGACTAAAGGTGGTCGACTTGGAGCCTATTATATTAAAGGTTCTAGCTTACGACAAGAAGACTTTGCTCGTATGCTTGGTATCGACGTATCTAAAGCCCATGATGCTGGCGCTGATATTTCTGCGTTAGAGCAATTATATAACAATGAATATTTCCGATCATATTTAGAATCAGCTTCTAAAATAATTGCCGAGAATAAATCGACAATGCAAGAGATTAAAGCTGGTACATTCGTAAGCAATATTAATTCTGTATGGGGAAGAAACTCTGGTCTATTAACGTTTGAACGTAATGGCGGAGAATATATTTTCCCAGAATATAATATGCGTCATGTCGACGGTAAAAATTATACGGCATATCGAGGTTCTACTTTTAAGACGAATGCTGTTTATGAAGTAAGTAAAGTAATGAAGCTCGATCATAACGATCTTAATCTCGGTCGTTATATTGCGGAGAATGCTGGTCAACTCGGTATCAACGGTAGCCATGATTTACATATGGTAGAATTAACTGGCGGCGATGGTGCATTACGATATATTGTCGGAACAAAAGAAAATCTAGAAAATCAATTTATGGAATCTTTTGTACCGATCGCTCAACGAACTAAAGACGGTATGCAATATAATATGCCTGGCATGAGAATTGCGACTAATTCTTTAGGTATCGGTATGGCAAATACGGCAGAAGATACTTTTAATAATTTACTAGTACATTCTTATCAACGACAATCTCGTGGTAACGTTATCGATAAAATTCAGTCTGCGACTTATAGTCGAGAAAACTTTGTTATCGATCCTATCGTTAGTACGTTCTCTACTAAGAAACAACAATTAGCTGCCGCAACAATTCTTCAAGATCATATCGAGTTAGGCAAATCTGTTGCTGAAGCAATGTCAGGATATTCGATCGAAGATCTTGGCGGTATCGATAAGGGAGCATTTGCTCGTTCGATCGAAAAAATAGCAGCCGGAATGAAAGAACGATATAATCCTGAAAAAGGATATATCCCGTCATTCGGTGCCGTTAAAGAAATTTTAAATAATATTAATTCTAAAGATAATCATTTCTTAATCTCGACAGCCGCAAGAGAAATTGCGGCAAGTGGATTAGAACATGATAAGATTGCGTCCGATTATGTAATGCAATCTGTGATGAACGAATATACTCGTATGATTCGTAATCATGAAGTATCTTATGATTCTCGTTTTAGAATTGACGATAAATTCTTGGCAGGACTCGCCGGCCCTCAAAATCTTAGTGGTGTAGAATTTAGTTTGAGCCTAAAAGAAAAAGACTTTAATATGGCTGCTGCTACACTCGAGAAGAAGCTTAGAACTTACGGTACCAATAAGACGATTACTCCGACACAATTAATTGATCGTTTTAATTATTTTGCGACTAAGCTCGAAAAGCGTGGCGGTGCATTATCTAACATTACTAAACGTTTCAACGATTTAAAAGCTCAAGACGATGTATCATTTAGAGATATGTCTGAGTTCTTTATACGAGAATTACAAACATATCAACAACGTAATCCTCACGATGAAGCATTTAGAAGTTTTGATTTAACTCCGGGTAAAGCGATTATAACTTCTGATGCCCAAAAGACAGTATTAAGATCGGTAGCCAAATCTGCGGCAAATGGTTTAAGTAAAAGTCCGTTAGATGCAAGTGAACGATTAAAAGGCTATTTAATGAATGGCCTTACAGAAGATATGTTTGTCGATCGCTACAAAGGTCTTGTGCCTGATAAAGTATTATCGGCTCGATTTAATACAATCGAAAAACAAATGCAAGGTATTGCTAATCAAATTGTAGCTAGTCTCGGTAATAATGCTAACTTATCGATTAGAGGTAATACTGTCGCTATTGTCGAAGGTAATAAGTTCTATGATATTAGTAAATATTTATCTCGAGTAGTATATGCTAATGGCGGTAATTTTGCTTTCCAACACGGTAACAGTGTTGTCGATATGAGCTTTACAACGCGAGCTGTTAGATCTGTACATATGGATGGCGGCGAAGCAAAAGCAAAACCGGCATTACAATATGTAGCAAGAGAGCTATCTAATTTCGATCATATACTTCCGTCTGTTAAAGGATGGTTAAAAACCGATAAGAATGCTAGTATCGGTGAAGTATTAACTAACGTTCTTAAAAATGCTCAAGCAAATCCTAATAAAATAGGTTTATCTCCTGGAGATAAAGGTTTTGATGTAACTAAGCCAGAATTATTAAGACCGTCCGATTTAAATATCGCACAAAAAAATCTTATCGACCATAAAGCAGAGATCATGAGATCTCTTCCTGAGTTATTTAATACTAACGTATTAACTGTCGACCATTTTGTTAAGATGGGCGTTGTTGAACAGGGCGCTGGCCGAGACGACGTAATTAATTTCTTTAAGACAATTAATCCAACATGGGATGGTAAGACCGGAGATTTATTTAAAGATATGGCTCCGTCTAGTAAATCCCAGAATGCAATTAATGCATTGCTTAACCCTAAAGATCCGTCTAAAGGATTAAATGCAGTACTTCACGATGAAGATTTTATCGAAAGGAATTTTGTCGGCGTCGATATTTATGATTTTAAATATGACGACAACGGTAAAATCATTCTTAACGATGATGGCATATTAAAAACAAGTACTCGATATTCTGGCAGTGAATATTCTATTCTATCTGATACAGAATATGAAGAACAAAATATTACTAAGAGCGAAACAAATCATTATGCTAAAGTGCTTAAAGGTGCTAAGCGATACGATACGGCAACGAATGCTTCTGCTATTAGTCCGGGTAACGAACGTAGTTATCAACAATCTTCTGGTCAATCTCGAACACTATTAAAAGAAGGTGTCGAACAAGTTGCTCTCGATCATGGTGACGATCCTGCTCGTTATTATACCGATAAATCTTGGATAGGCTCGACTAAAATAGATACGAATAAAGCCGTACTAAATACAAATACTATGCTGTTACAACATGATAAAGAAGGACAAGAAATCATTGATAAGTCTTTCAATGAAATCGTAACGAGTATCGAAAACGAATACCATCGTACTTTAAGTTCCAATGAAGTCGATAAATTATATGGCGAGTATTCTCGAGCTTTAAAATCCGGTATCGAAGGTTCTGCTAAAATTTCTCCGGAACTTGCCGATGCATTAGGCCAAGCCACTTATGGATTACATGGCGGTGAAGCTATTAACCTATCCGGCAATAAAGATATTAGCAAAGAATTTATTGAACGTCACGTTCCGATTAAAATAAATGCCGACGGTAAATTCGAGTTAAAAGAAGTATCTGATGCGGTATTCTTGCGAGGTCAAGATATTGTCGAGACTTCGATGGATACAGAGTTCTCTGGTGCAACATCTAAAACGGCTAAGAGTGATTTATTTGGTCGAATTCATTTCGTCGATGCCGATAATAATATTGTTTCTGAGTCTAAGATATCGAAGATGTTACAAGAGTTAAGTGTTCAAAATAAACCTGACGATATTAAAGGTATGATCGATGCACTTAAATCTAAAGGCATCGATACTAGAATGGTATTACATAACTTCAGAGATACGACTCGCAAATTGTTTGTCGGCAATGCTAAACAAACAACGTCGACATTAGGTTTTGGTTTAGGTGAAGTCGATAAAAATATTGCTAAAATTTTAAATGAAACAGGTTTTGGTAATATGGTCGGATTGAAATTTAATACAGAAGGTATCGCTAAATTCTTATCTGGCGACCTTAACGAAATTGCTTACCATTATTATTCTGGCGACAAAGGCCAACGAACTCAAAATTTAAAAGAAATGCGCAAGCGTTTACTACTCGAAGTTGGTTTAACACAGAATGCATCTAAAGAAGAAGCGTATAGCGCGATTAAAAAACGTATTAATATCGAACGTAACGTTATCGTTAATGCATTAGCTAAAACTGTTAACCATGGATCACCGATCGATATCATTCAAGGTGAACAAGAGATGGTTAAACGTAAAGATATCGTAGGTTTAACACAACAATGGTTAGATAATATTGCCGACGAGCCTATGGATGTTAAACGTGCATTTATGAGAAAAGCCGTCGATAATTTAAATGAGTCTGGTTCCATAGAATTATTTAACAAAGGTGCTATTTATTTCGATGAAAAATTAAATAGAATCATGTTTACTGACGGCGTATACGAAATAAAAGACGGTAAGAATCTTGGCGACATCTTTAAAATTATGCTTAAAGATCAGGACAAAAAACTCGTACAAAAACTTAGCGACGTCGATAAATTAACTATGGGTATTTCTGGTAAAGTAACTGCTCAACAAGTTACGGCATATTCAAAAGATTATATCGGCGAATTACAACACGCTGTATTTAATCAAAACGAATTAATGAAAGTAAGAGAGTTAAAGGTCGGCGCAAGAACAGCTAAAGAATTATTAAAAGTAATAGATCCGACTGGAACATTACAAGAATCTTTAGCAGCAACTGGTGTATACGATAATATAACCGGCGAAATTAATTACGGTGAAAAATTATCTGATGCAGCAATGAACGGAACTCGTTATTCTCGTGCAGCCAGAAAGTCTCGTCAAAAACTTGCTCATGTTGACGACTTTGCCGATACGTCGTTAGAAAAATTCGTATATGATTTATTCGATGAAAAAGGCATTAAAGTTACTAAAGATTATGTCGAAGAATTTGCTGAACGATTATCTCACCATGCTGCTGATTATCGTAACAATAAAGGTGGTCGCATGGCTGACGATACTAAAGACTTTGCCGATATCATTGCCGGTAGTCGTGGTACCGATAAAGAAAGAGAAGTATTTAAAAAAGCTCTTAACGATATAGATGCGCCTCTTACTCTCGACGAAATGATTAATCACTATAAGAAAACTGGTGAATATAAATCAGGTAAATTTAGTGAAACAATCGGCGGAAGAAAATATGAAATGTTTATTCCGCAAAGTGCTCATAGCCCAGAAACAAGAGCACAAGTTAAATCGTTCTTTGATTCAGCACAAAAGCTCGCCGAAATGGAAGTTCAGGACGGTGTTCAATATACCGAAGAAGCAGCTAAATTAAAAAATAATATGGACGAAGCCTATAATAGTTTACGTGACAATGTTACTAAAAATTTAAGAGGCAAAGGTCATATATTAGAATCGACAAGTTCTGCTTATCTCGGTGAAAGCATTCAAGCAGCTGCTACAAACGTATTCGACTTCGACGAGAATTTTATTTCGTCGAGAAAATTTGCTGGTGGCATGACGATTAAAGAGGCCCAAAAGGCCGGCTTAAGTACAAGCTTTGGTGAAGCTTCTATTGACGTCTTTGAAAAGCTAGGCGTATTTGACGGTTTAGATGCTGCAAGTCGAGCTGCTAAGATTAAACAACTCGAAACTGAAGGTATGGCAATGGGCGTCGGACGTTATCCATTCGACTATCCTACATCCGTCGACTTCGGCAAACTTTATTTAAATAAAGGTCTTGCCGAGAATGAAGTAAGAACTAACCAACTCATGGCTAAAGGTAAAGGCCTCGATTATGACGGCGACCAAATTAAATTAATTAAGATGAACGAAGATATCATCACTAATTCTGGTATGACCGACGATAGTTTATTACTTGCATCTTCCATGGATAATAGTGCTGTAACATTCCAAGAAACAGCAAGAAGAAGTTATGATCCATCGACAAAAACTGTAAGTGATGTTACAATAGAAGGTGCAGATGGTAATACTCTTGCCAAAACTCAAAAAGCTTCAAGCTATGCTGGTGAAACATATAACCCGTTAAAGAATTTACAAAAAGTGGTTAACGACGTCGGATTTAATGAAGAGTTTATGACTCAATATTCTGGCGGAATGCGATTAGGGCATACGGCTTCTACTGTAGCTATCGGTGTCCAAGAAGCTCGTTTATCGGCGAAGAATGCCGGTAGCGCTACTGCCGATATAATGAATCAGTTTGCCGATGTATTTACCGATTTAACAAGACATGGTCAAACAGCTGAAGATATTCGTAATATGGGCCGACTTGTTACAGACGATACATATAATAAAGCTATATGGTCTGAAATGAAACGTAAACAAGAATCCTTATCAACAATGGTCGATGCCGTTGCCAACAACTCTGATTTTATTGCGAACAGTGGATTACAAGGCAAAAGTGCTGAAGAGATTCAAGGTGCTGCCGATGAATATGTTCGTCAACAATATAAACAACACGTATCTAATATGTTTGAGACAACTGCTTCTTACATGGAGAAAAATAAATTAAATCTTAATTTTACGATGTCTCAATTAGATCTCGGTGTAAGTGTTACTGGCGATCGACATGCTACGTTTAGAAGTGCAACCGATGCACATAGTGCCTCTCAAGAAGCGATTATAAATAACGCTGCTTTAAATAATATGGCGCCTATCGTAAATAATCCTGAAGAACAAATTCAAGCTGTTAAAATGAATGAGTCTTTAATTGGTTCCGGTGTTGCTGAACGTATGGCAAAATTAAGAAGTGGCGAAGTTAAAGCTATGGATATTGTTCGTAAGGCACGAAGTAAATCGGTTTTAGGTGCAATGGCTGCTTTAGGTTCTTCGATTCTTGTTGCTGGCTATGGATCGGCTTCTCCGATTCCGGATGTCGATAATACTCCGGCTCAGCAAATTAATAATTCTAATACGTCAGTTCGTTTAGTTCAACCTCAACAAGGTGCTGCTAATGGTGGTTATATAATCAATGTAGCAACTTCGACAAGTCAAGATCCACAAGCTGCAGTTGCTGCATTAAATGCTATGCCGAACATTGTTGGTTCTGGCGGTAGCGCAACTGTTACGACAAGAGTTACATCTAAATATGAAGATATGAATGCTAATGATATTAGCAATTATTTAGATAGTGTATTATAAATGAAAGGAAATTCTATGGCGGAAGATAAAAAGCCAGGTGTCAACTATGCGACTCAACATTTAGGTCAAAAAGTCGGCAAGAAGGCTTCTGATCAAGTCGAAACAAAACAGGAAGATACTCCTAATAATCCGACTGAAGGGTCAAAAGAAGAATTTGATCAGATGGTTCGAGATACTCAAATGAGTCTACCTGAATTGGCCGACTTTGAAGAAGGCGCAGTCGACATGAGAATTTATGAAGAGCTCGCTAAGAAGATGGGCGATTCAAAAGAACAGGCTTTGTTCTATAAAGAAAATCCTCCATTAGAAAACACTGGTATTGATAGATTGAGAGGGCTGGCTATGGTCAGCCTTCCTCCATCTGCTTTCAGAATTACAGATGAAGATTTACATGCTGGTTTTGTCGATGGTGATACTTTATATGCCGACCTAAGAAAAGCAGAAGTAAAAGATCCAGAATTATTAGAATATTTATGTGTCGGTCAACAAAACATGCGAGCATGGTTAGCCGGCAATAAAAAAGCAACAGAAGATGTTCTGGATGCGAATAAAGTAAAAGACGAAAACAGAAGTCTCGATTATGATATGGGCTTTCGTTTCTTATTCTACGATGCACCAGAAGTTCATCACTGGTCTATCGTATATGCGACTGACGTTAAACAAGTTACATACGGTGAAGCCGTTCAAAAATATCAAGCTTTTTTAACGAAGGCTTATGATTCTAGTAGCAATAAGAACGGTTCTAAATGGGAGCGCTATAAAGATAGCGATACTATTACGATTGCTCAAATCGGTGAGTTCGATAATAAATGGATCCAAGTAAATAATTATCTAACCGAAAAACGTTTTGGTAATTCTGCTGTCTTATTAAATGGACGCAAACCTGTATTCGGTTTAATGGCAGACGGAACTAACTACGGTACGTTAGAAGTGGCATATGCTGCAGCTAACGACGTAGTAAATATGGTGAAGAATGCACAAGAAGTTCGTGCCGTTATCGATATTAATGGTTCTTCTAAGCAAGATCAAACTACAGCGTATCCTAAGAATATGGTTAGCTTTCCAGGTGATGGATTATTAGCTAACTATTTTAATACATTTAATAAATTTTTTACTGGACAAGATCCTACCGTATTCCAAGAAACAGGTATTAACGCATATGGTTTAGAACATTATCGTCGTAACTTAGCTGTTATTTTCGTAAAAGATAAAGATGGGCAATGGATTAATTTAAATAAATATATCATTGCTCGCCATCGTAATACTTCTATTTTAAAATATTCTGATTTTACAAATCCTCATCTTAAACCTTGGGCATATCAATACGACACAAAAGCTTGGACTGATGCGGTATGGAATGCAGCTTCGCAATACGATAATCGTCATGAAATTCAGAATAAAGCTTTTGGTTGGAATAACATTACTAAAGGTTTAAATTCTATTTCTGACTGGACTTGTACGATCGGCGACGTAACATTATTCGTTCCGCCTATTTCTATTAATACGGTAACACAAGCTTATACAAATTCTGTTCCATTACTTCGTGCAAAAGGTTCTGCTAATATTGAAAATGCAAAACCTGAACGATTCTTACAATTAGAATTATACTTTAATGAAGATCGTGGCATTAACGGGCAACCTGTAGAATGGTATACAAATCTTAGCGATAAAAAGAAAAAAATCGTATATCATATGAATGGATTCAGAGCATTGCTTTCAGAATTCCATTTTGCTCCATATATGCCGATCGAAAATAAGTATATTAATGAAGTTCTCGATATCGATGCTATTTGTTTTGAATCGATGTCGGTAGCGACAGTTCCGAACTATCCTAAGTTATTAAAAGTTACGTTGTTGCTTAAGGAATTTGACTATCAAGTATTTATGCCTCAAGTTCCGAAACAGCGTGATTTACAAGATGGCGTTATCGATATTTATCGCAATTTCTTTGCAAAGACTATTAACTATGATTTATTACGTTGGTATATTCAACGACCGCTTCAGCTGGGTCAAGATCTTCACGATAGAAAAATGAATATTTCTTCTAAAGATTTTATGAAGAAAACATTATTCGCAAATCGATCTGCTTATATGCCGGTCGATACATTAAATCCTAGAATTAATATTTATATGCCTGACGAAGGCAAACTTGTTAAGATGGAAAAAGTTAGACAAACTTTTACTCATAGTAACAATAAAGCTCCTAACTATTATCGTCCATCTGAAAAAGATAAAGAATTGTTTGCGATCGCAAATCAATATTATAAGACAATTCATAGCGATCAAATTAATAATATTCTTAAGAAATATAAATTTAATTATAGCGACAAAGCTTCTGTTATGTCGACAGCTGGTCGTGAGATCGTTGATTATTTGCGAGCATTAAATATCCCATCAGATTATTCTATTTTAGAAAAGCATGTCGATATCGCAAAATCTGTTAGAGATTATGCAAAATCTATTGCTGGTGGCGGACAAGCTAAGCCTCAGTACAGTTTTGATGAAGATCCGGATAATGATTATTTAAAAATTAAAATCATTCCGAGCGTCGATTATAATAATCGAGATGAATCTTTATTATTAAGACAACAATTTGTTTCGACATTAACGAGTGGTGGCAATCAAAATATGTCTGATAATATTAAGAATAATATAAATACTGATTATTATGATATGATCTTTGCCGATAACGCATTTAATTTTAGAATTGTGTTGAAGCAAAATAATGGTCAATGTACTTTAGAATATTCTCCTTATGATGGCGATTCTAAATTCTTAGAATATTGTGCATCTCAGTTTGCAGCCGTACAAAATGCTGACGGTTCTGTTCAAATGTCCGGTAATCAAGAGACATATGAAAACTATGAAGACTCTGAATTTGAACGTATCGGTTCTATTCAATATGTAACATATTTAGAAGATGTATTAGTGCAAGGTTTAACAGCAAACTTCTCTAATACATATGCGAATATGACATTGAATACGTATCATGGTCAAGCCCCTCAATTTATGGGTGGACAAGATGCAACATTAACGTTCTCCGTAATGACTTACGATAAAGAGACTGTCGATCGCTTCGATAAAATTCCGAAGATTATTTCTTACTTTAAAAAGAAATATCCTAATGCATTACCAAGTTATCCATTTAGAATTGATTCTGAATTTACCCGCCTATTAGGTATCTTCGAAGTAATCGTAGAACAAGTATCTATTTCGACTGTCGTAAATTATCCTGGTTTATACCAAATTAATGTAACATTACGACAAACAGATAGAACGATTCGTAATCGTTTTGCTATTTATAAACAATTCGAACAAAATAATTTTGCGTCAAAAGAAGCAACGGCTCAACGTGCTGCGCAAGCCGCATTAGGTTACTTCGAGATCGATCAAAATTTATCTAAAGCTGAATTATACCCAGACTTAGAATTGCCGACAATTAAAGAACTCGGTGAATTAGGTTTCGAATTCATTCGTTATAAAAATCCTCGTGATCAAATATTCGTCGATCCCGATTTTTATTTCTTCTATCATGAACATTTATTCTCTGAATTATTAAGAGATTGTATCTTACAAGATAGTAAGATGTTACAAATGTTTGCTAAGCCAGATGAAGATGGTAATCCATCTGGCGAATTAAAAGTGCTCTCCGATCTTAGTGAAGCTGCTCAATATTCTATGCGTCATGGTATGATTGCACAAAATGGTGGTATATCTGAAATGACGGCTAAAGATTGGCAATTAACACAAGAAAAACTTAACCAGATGAAAAAAGAAGAGAACGAACAACGTATGAAACTCTTCAAATCTGGCATTGCCACTGGTCAATGGAAAGTCGGTAAGTCTATCGGCGTTACTTTCTTAGAACCTTATTATGCATGGTTATATCATAACCTAAATACAGAAGAAGGCCAAAAGGAAGTAGAAAAGGCCAAAGAAGCTGTTAAAGAAAATACGCCAGACGGTAAAGGCGGAGTTAAAAAATCTAGTCCTGGTCAAGGTATAATAGATCCAAGAACTCAAGTAGATAGAAATTCTATTGTATATAAAGAAAATAAAGAAGAGTATGATAAAGCTGCTGCAGATGCAAAAGCTAAAGAACAAAAAGCAAAAGAGAATGTAGAAAAAGCAAATGAAAACGCTCTTAAGTCTGTAATCGTTGATAGCATTAATACATTCCAATGGGAAGCTGATAAAGCTCTTAAGTTCTTATCTGAAACTTCTATTGAAGATGAAGGTTCTGAAGAAGCTTTAATTCAATATTTTAAAAATATTATTGTCGAAACAAAATCTGTCGATAAGACCTTAACTTCTAAATGGGATGCTGATATTAATGATTGGTTAAATAAATTTGCTTGGGCCGCATTGGGCTCTGGATTCTCTACTGATCTTGAGCCAGAAAAAGCAAAAAGCATTATTATGTATTTAGGTCAAGCTTTAGCTAATGGCACTCAAGAAAACGGCGGTCAATATGGTTTATGGGGACAATCTGTAAAACTTAACGGAAAATCAAATAGTCTTTTTAACGATCCTAATTATAATAAGGACAAGAATGACGATAAAAAAGGCGATTTAGATTTTAACGTAAAAAACTTTAAGCCGACACGATATACAATTAATGGATTAACTTATGTTCGTCATCTTGATGATACTTCCGAATTTTATAATTATGGTTCTTGTACTGAATTAGGCCCTTATGGCATACCTTGTTTTACTCAAAAAGAATTTGAAGACAATCCTATGCTTCAATTCTTACCGATTGATTATAATAAACGTCGCAAAAAGTTTTTAGATAAAGGTTTTACGTTCGAGGCGTCCGATCGATATTACTTCTTAGATCCTTATTATCAAACATCTGATCATAGTGAAACAATTCAATATATGAAAAACTGTATGCATGATATGAATTATGCTAAACATGCTTTCTTGCGAAATGTTTTATACTGGTTATGTGTTTTAATTAAGAAGAATATCTATCCTAACTATATGACTGATATCATGTTCCAAAATGCAGTAAGTGAAGCTTCTGCATATGAGTTCATGAAAGACATGAAATTAGCTAACGATGTTCAAGAAAAGAATGTAAACACTCTTAAGAATTTCGTTAAAGATAATCAAGATAAGTTTGTTAAAGGTAAACTATTCGTTGCGACAGCATTATCTTTGATGTGTAAAGATTCTTCTTTAATTAAGAAAATTATTACGCGTGATTATAATGCATTAAATGCTTTAACTCATAAAGTAATTACGCCGAACATAACGACGACGGCTCCATTAACGAACGATGAAGTAAATCTAAGAAAATTATTATACGGTTTAGTTCTTTCCGGTCTTGTAGAAAAAATTGAAGAACTTGGTATCGATATTGCGACCGATAATCCTATCGCTCAAATTCAACGTGAGTTTATGCAGCAATTAGAATTAGAAGCAAATGCAATGACGCCAAAAGCATTGGCACGACGTATTCGAGATTCATATCTTAATATGGTTCAAACCGATGTTCGTGGTAGAATGCTTCGAGGATTCCCGACATTCCAGATCATGTTTATCGATGAAGGCGCTTCATCGGGATTCTGGAAGATGCATGATAGCTTCTATAGTACGAATGCCGTAAGTTCTATTCAAGTCGTTAAGTCTAAAAATATCGCGGCCGATACAGCTATTATTCAGTTAAATAATTTGTATCAAAACATATTAGCTGAATATGAGGACGATGGGCAAGGCGATAATTTTACGACACAATTACAATACGGTGTTGCCGGTATTCAAAATCTATACGATAGTATTTTTAATCCCCGTACTTATGTTCGTAACTTAAGTGAGAAACAAGCATTAATCCCTGAGAGAAATTCTATTAAGTTAGTAGCCGGTGCTCGCATGCATATTCGCATGGGCTATTCTGCCGATGCTGCCAAGCTACCTATTATGTTTAACGGTAATGTTACCGAAATTCAAGGTGGCGATGTCGTAAGTATTGTAGGCCAAGGCGACGGCATTGAATTATCTAACCCTATTCGTGAAGATAATTTCGGCGATAAGATTAAAAACCGTGGCGTAAAATATTTAGGCGAATCTCCTTATGGTTTATCATTTGGCGGTGTAAGCCCTAGAGTATTAGTAAGCTCATTTTTAACGTGTCAAGATCAAAACTGGTTTAGCCAATTATTCCGTGAAAAGAATTGGAATGTTTTATCGAGAGTATTCTCTAATAACCCATTCGGTATTTATCATTATGGTGATCCTTATTATCGCGACATTTTCGTTAATGGTGAACCAGTACAAAATATTTACGAAGTAACTAATGACTCTTCTGCTCATTATTATAACTTCCGTAAGAATACTGATATTACTAATTTATTTAATAGTGATAGTTTACAATTTGAAAATGGTTCATCTGAACAAGGACAGCAATCCTGGTATCGTTCATTAGGAAGTGTTATTGGGATTGATCCCCCAGAACAAGGTCATCAGTTCATTAGTATTAAGACACAAGGTAGAACAGTATGGGATATCTTACAGTTTGCCGCAAGTGCAAATCCATCTTATATTGGCGCAACTGATTACTTCGGATTTAGAAGTACTGTATTTATGGGACTACCTAACTGGTATTATGCTTATAAATATATTAAGAATAATAACCAATTAAATACTCTCGAGAAACGGAAACCTTATTCTCAATTCCATATGTATTGGTCGGATCACGATATTTTATCTAACCAAATTCAAACTAATTCTAATAAAGTAGCTACCGTAGCTAGAGGTATGTATCAGTTTGAAGAAGTTAAAAAATCGACTCCAGATATTTATTTCGACCGAGATATTTATCCTGAATATCAACGTTCTATGGTAGTCGATACATGGTTACATGGTAGAACACAAGTTCATACTTCTTCTGAAAATACATTCGGAATCGATAGCGAAATTGGTTCTTTAGATAGTTACGCAACAGTTACAGGAGCATTTGGCTCTGCTGTTGGAGGTGTAGTCGGTGCTCGTGGTGGTTCTGTCGGTGCTAGTGCTGGTTTTGCTCTTGGCGGTGCTATTGGCACAGGTATAGAGTTAGGGCTAAAAAATATTGCTTCTTGGGCGATATCTAATTTTGCTCCAGATAATTATGGCGGACCTGAACATAATCATGCACAAACTGCTCGATTAATGACATTATCGCGATTAAAAAAATCTGTCGAACAAATCTATTCTGGTAGTCTTGTAGTTTACGGTGATCCTACTGTAAAACCTCATGATCGAATTTCTATCTTCGATGAACCAAATAGTATGACTGGTCAAGCTAGAGTTCGAGAAGTCGTTCACACATTATCGGCTACGACTGGTTTTGTTACGACAATTACGCCAGATGCTATTGTCGACGTGCTTAATGATAAGACAACTCAAGCCGTTAACATGGCTATTACGTCTACAATAATGCGTTGGGCCGTATACGCTCTCGGTGTTTATAATTTACAACGAGCTTATATCGTTCGTGCCATTATCGACGATGGCTGGGGTTTATTCGCTAGAGCAAAAGGTTGGGCTGCGGCAGAATATGCCGATAAACTTAATAGTAATATTAATCAAATAAAGAAACGTCAGAACACTTTAGAGAGTATTCATAAAAGGTTGCAAACAAAAGAATCTGCTCTTAGGGTTGCATTAGATGCTGCAAAAGATGCAAAAGATGAAGCAAAAATTGCAGAGTTAGAAGCTAAAATCTTAACTGTCGAAACTCGCCTATCAAAATTTGATCCAATTAGATCTTCATTGGCATTAAATAAATATGAGCTTCAAGGTAAAGAAGGTATCTCTAAAATATTAAATACTTGGGCAGAAGCTAGTGCTAATTTTGAAAGAGCAAATTTAGCAATAGCAAAAAAAGTATACGATCAAAGATTGCCTGAATTTACTAAGCTTACTAGAGAAGCTGAAACTTATAAAGCGAACAAAGACAAGACTATTTATAATAAGCTTCGAGATATTATTCCAGCTGGAGCAGAACCTGGAACTATTGATAATGCCACAATGGAAGAATATAAAAAACAAGCTGAAGCTGTTTGGGAAAAAGAATATAATAAAAAGCTTGAAAAAGTAAAAGTATACTCAAAAGAAACTGAAAAGCTTGTCGACGAAGTAAAAAGTATTAATAACACTAAAAAAGGTCAAGAAACTCTTGCCGCATTAAAAGCTAAACCTGAAATAAGTAAAAAGATAATTGATGCTACGTCTAAAGATATTTTAATGAAGAGTAAAGCCGGTGCTTTGTTTAATAGAATTGCTGGCACTCGATTAGGTCGATATTTATCTTCGGCATTAAACTTTGGTAGCAAAATCGGTGGTAACGTATTAATGGTCGCTGCTGCCTATACATTAGGCAGATGGGGCGATATGATTTCTGATTTTATTCAGAACTATAAAACATTAAGTGTTACTCCTTTACTTAAACGCGGTATGCCATTCATACCAGCATGGGCAGGTAACAGCGGTACAATCTTTATGAGCCCTAACTGGGGAAAACGTGGTCAAGTATTAGATTTAATGGATACTATATTTAATCATCGTTTCCAAGATCAAGAAGGATATCATCCTATTGCCGGTTCATTGAGTTTCTTATTAAATGCTTCAATGGGTGGCGGTCCTGCCGATGCTCTTCAACGTTATGAGTTAAATGCTGATGGCAACATGTATGCTAACAATATGGGTGGTGATTACGAATATCTCGTAAATCAAAACTATGTCGATGGCTTATTGCAGCGTGGTAACATTCGTTCTGTCGAACAATTATTAATGCGTAATAACGAAGAAAATCAAAAAGATAAGCAAGAGATTAAAATGAGAGCTGAACAATTTATGCATAAGATTGAAGACGTTCAAAAAGATAATACGTCTATTCTCGATCCTTTAGTTCCGGTTCCTGGTCCTGAGTTCGATATCTTTAAACAATTTAAGTTCTTCGTTGTTCGTCATGAAAAGGCGTTAAATAATGAAGAGTCTAAAAATACTGTCGAATTCTCTATTAACCAGGGCGGTAAACCTGTTAAGGTTATCGGTATTAAAGGTAAAGATGGCGACGATAGCAAAATTATCGACGCTCCATTATTACATCCATTTGCTTTAAATACTCTTCGTAAGATCATTTTCCAGGCAGAACAAATGTTGTCTTATAAAACTACGACCGACCAAAACACGTATATCAATAAAGTATCAAATGATTATATCACTTTAACAAGTTGTTACTTATTCGGTACTAAGAAAATATTCTCGGGGTCCGGTTTTGGCTTTACGTTGATTGCTCATGGCGAGTCTAAAGAAAATCTTAAAGTTATTATGGATACATTAAAAGAAAAAGACGAAATAACTTATCAAGTATACGACAACGACGATGGTAAGGTATATCAAGTTAATGTTAATATTCCTAAGTTCGGTGCATAATGTCGACGATACAAAATAAATTTAAAGATACATATGCTGGACAACAGATCCGTAATAACGGGTTTGCAAAGTTGAAGGGGTCAGTCTTAGGATCTGACCCTAAAACTTGTACTTGTTCGGTAACTTATATTTCACAAACTGGTGAAACAATAACTGAACCTGCTATGCCAGTACAGACAAATTCACCTGACGATTGGTTCCCAAAAGGCGGAGATTATGTTATAATAGAATCGTACGGGGATCGTCCTCTTGTAACTGGTCGCTGGATTGCAGATTACGGCACTGAAATATATCAAGAAAGTGAGCTAAAGAGTGACATCTTCCCAGATGAAAATGGTCAGGATAACGGAGGCTCAGTATATTAAATGCCAGAAATAAATCAAACGTCTAAGAACGTCGATATCGCTAAAACCGACAAAGCAGTATCTGAAGCAATTAAAGATACTCCCGATGACGGTTCTGCGATCGATAATCAGAAAGTATATCAAGATTTAAAAATTAATGCGACTGAAATGGAAGAATCTTCTAAGCATCCACATCGAATTAAAGATTGGTCAATTAAAAGATTCTTAGCTAGTATCGTTATTAAGATGGGTAAGTCTATTGGCTTATCTATCGGTAACGATACAAAACTATCTTTAGATTCAGGAAGCATTAGTTCTATATCTCAAACACATAGAATTAAAGCTAATCGAATTCATTTAGATTGTGACGAATTAATTATTAACGGTCATAAGTTAAATAATAGAATATTTGAACTTGCCGATTTCCGAGAACTTCCAGATCAAGAAGGTTCCATTATCGGTGATCTAATGGTTAAAGGAACTGTTCTTGTGAAGTCATGGGAGCCTAATTTAGCTCGATACGTTTTAATCCGTCGCGATATTTATTTACCGTTATTTGGTAAGACAACGACGACTGTCGAAATTGCTGAAGGATTAAAATTAAAAGATCCTACGAAATTGGTAACAGACTTTGCTCCGTTTACGGCAGCAATGCTTGCCGGTGATTCTCCGATTACAGAGAAGTCGGCAAAAGAAGCATTAGCGAAAGCTAATCCTGCCGAGCAAAAAGTTTTAGAATCTAATATCTATGATTTAAAAGTTTCTGATTATCAGACTATAGATGATTTTAAAAAAGCATTAGACACTAAAAAAGAAAACGTCATTAAAGGTTTTAACGAACAAGTTTCTAAAGGTGATGCTAGTGCTAAAAACTCAATAGAACAAGCTACTCAAGCATATGATTTATTGTTAAAAGCAGCAACAAATTATTATGCTAACAAAAAGCAGTAATTGTAATATAAATCTAGTACTGGTAATAATACTGGTACTAGATTTAATTTTTTTACAGGAAAATAAATATGAACTATAATCAGATACTAGGAAAGATTAGTGAAGAGACTAAGAATAAAGTATCGAAAGAGTATCATGAAATTTATAAAAAGAATCCGACAAAGGAAGATTTTAATGGCGCCAATAATAAAATTAATACTTTGTTGCATGATAAGAATATAAAAATCGATGATACGATTCGTAAAAAACTTAAAGATACACAATCTAAACTAGCTGAAGCATTAAGCAAAAAAGATCTTAAGGCAGCAAAAGAAGTGCTTAAGGATATTAAAAATATTCCTGAAATATCTAAGGATGTCAATGCGCAAGATATTCTTAAATATGTCGATAAAAGAGATTTGGCTTATTTAGCTTTAGATAAATTTTTAGATAAACAAATTACTCAGCGTATTTACGATATTTTACATGTCGATAGCTTAAAAGCTGTTCCAGCCGCAATCGGCGATAAACGTTCACAAATTGTAGCGATTATTAAAACGTATAAGCATATTAAAAATACTAATCCGGAGTTAGCAAATACTCTCGTTAAAGAATTGTCGACTAATATTAATAAACAACTTGATCAAGAAGTCGATTACGCTAAAAATAAATATCTATTAATCGCACAACAACAAAGCGGAAAACAAATAGATAATTTATATACAAAAGCTACTCAATATCTCGATATTGCGAATAAGACAAGTAAGACGTATTTAGATAAAGCGATAGCTTTGGAAGATAAATTAAATGTCGCTATATCAGGATTAGATAATACAAAGATTGGTGGATTTGCAAAAGTCGTTAATATGAATTTGCAATTATCTAAAATCGATTATGTAAGTAAACAAGTAGAACGTGTTAATAAATATTTAGTTAAATATAATGAGATCGCTAAAAAAGCTTTAGATCGTGCTAAAACATGGGCGACAGAACAAGTTACTAAATTAGCGACTAAGGCACTTGGAGCTATCAGTAAACAAATTGGTAAGATTGCTAAATCGGCACTCGGTAAATTTAAAATTTAAGGATAACAAATGATCGATTTCTTATTAGACACAAATAAAGATGATATCATATTAGGTCCAAGTCGACGATCTAATTCATTAGCTATTCAATTTAATATCGGTCAGAAAACAAATAAATTAAAGATTCAATTTTTTGTTGAATCGGTTACTCGACCAAAGCATAAAGTGAATGCTTTGAATATTAAATTTAATATTAAGCCTAAAGAAGATGATTATTTAAATAAAAAGTTATCTTCTGTCGACGTATGTAAAGACAATGAAGATTATGAAGTTCAACAAATTATGTTACGTTTAAAAACTGAATTAGGTGAAGTTCAGCCTTATTCTGATTATGGATCTAGACTTGTTGAATATCGTCATGAAGATAAATTTGATAAAGCAAATTTACATGAGATAAAAGCAATCGTCGACAGTATTGTCGACACTTCATTATACGATACATCTGTTACACCTAATGTCGATGATCATCAAATTATGGCATGGCATAATATTCATATTAAGATTATTAATAAAAGAACTGGAAAGGTTTTAAAAGGATTCGTTATATGAAGACATTTACACAAATCCATGAATCGATTAAAAATATTTTTCAGAAACTAACTAACGATACTGTTGAGCGTGGTTCTGTTGTCGATTTATTTATGTTAGCTAATTCCAAAGAAATGGAAGAAGCGTATTTGTATATTGAGTCCAATAAAAATCCTCATATATATACAAATTTAAAAGGTTCCAATTTAGACGATATGGTTAAATTCTGTGGCTTCACTCGTCGAGAAGGTGAAAGCGATCAGAACTTATTATATCGATTAATCAACTGGTCGTTGATCAACGAGAAATCTAATACGATCGCAATCGATGCTGCGTTATTAGATTTACAAAATGCTTCTAACGTAACATATGTACCGATGGTATATGGAACGGGTACTGCTATTTGTTACGTTATTCCTAAAGAATATACTATCGAAAAAATTGAAGCCGCGCTAAATGAAGCAAAAGATCGTTTAAAGAATGTCACAAGCCCTTCATTATATATAGAGTATGTGACTCCGGCGCTAAAAGCTGTTACATTATCGATTACTTTATCTAACGATAATTCTAACTTAGCCGATATCAAAAAGAACTTAGAACAACGTATTGCTGAATATATTAATGCTATTCCTCCTGATTCTTATTTAGATATTGGAGTAATCAACAAAATGGGAATCAACGAAACTGGCGTAAGCTATTTTAATGTTACTGGGTTATTTGTAGACGGTGTATCTGTGACAGCATTAAAATCATTGCAGGATATTAAATCCAAAATGATTCTCGATACAATTCAATGGATAGAGGTTTAATGAATGGATGCAATTACTAATAAAAATTTTGCAAGAGCTTTGCAATATTTTCCAAAGTGGATGCAAATTAGACGCCGACCATACAAGTCTACATCCGGACATCTACTTAGAGCTGTAATCGAAGAAATGACCTCTATCTATAAAGAGGTCGATGACTATACCAAAGATTTCTTTTTGGTAAACTATGCTGGCCGAGAAGATTCTATTATCTCTCAAATCTATGTAGCAAATATTGGTAAGCTAGAAGATGGTTTAAAGTTAGATAATGAATTTACTATTACAGAAAACTTAAACGAGTTTTATAAAAATAAAAAATATACTTATTATGACAACGGTAATCTTTATTTTAAACTCGATGAAGTAGATGGTACTCCTATTGGATATACTATTAATAAATTTCATTATACTGTTAATTTAAAACAAGAACCTGTTTGGAACATCTTCGATGAGTTTGCCTGGTTTGCCGGGATCGATCGACTCCCTAATGAGTCTAATCTTAGTTTATCTAACCGAACATATGATGCATTAAGAACGAAGAATAATAAAAATAATAATATATTATTCGACGATCCTAATATTCTTAATACATATAAACACCGATTTAATTCGACTGAATTCGGTTTAAAATATTTAATTAAAAACTTATTATCGGCTTATGCCGGTATTGCTTTTAAAGATATTAAAATCGATAAATTAAATAATATTAATATCCAAGAAGTAATAAAAGATCAGAAGGTATATGATTATATCGCTAAATTAAATAAAGATATTGCGAGAGAAAAGATCTGGGATATTACATTCTGGGAAAATGAATTTAAGAAACTCGATTATCTTCCTCATATCTGGGATCAACCTGTCGAATATTATTTAGACGGCGTCGGCTACTATGATAGCTTAAAAGTTACGACATCTAATTTAATTAGTTCCTCCGATACAACTGATGTATCAATTATTGGGTATAAAAAATCTAATCAGAAGGTTAGCCAGTATTTATTAAATAGCAACAAGAATGTAAACATCGGTATCGGATTAAAGAAGTTCGATTTAAAACTTAAACCAGTACAAGTCGAATATAATTTAAAAGCGACTTCTACGGTTAAGGTCGATCCTGCGACAATTAATTTTAAATCTTATAAGACTTATAACGGTGAATATCGTTTACCATTAGAAGACTTTGTTGATTATGAAGTCGGTCCAAAAAACGTTACGATTAAAAATAAAGGCTTACTCGTTAACGATACTAACAAAGAAGTAACATATAAAGTTATTGCTTATCCTAAATATCAAGGCGGCAATATTTATTTAACCTCTTTCAAAATTGATAATACTGAACAGTTAAATAATGAATTTACTAATGATTACTTTATTAAAGAAAATGGAGCTATTTCTTATTTAGATAATTACTTTTACGGTACTCGTATTAGCGACTTTGCTTCCTCTTCTAATGTAATTAATACAAAAGACGGCATTAAGCTCGATACTTCTAAATCTACTGTCGGCACTTTAAGTATTCCTTTAACAGATAATATGCGTTTTAAAACAATCAATTATTCTATTAAAGATACTCCTGTTAATATCATTAATCGCTTCGATTTAATTAAGTTAAATAATTTTAAATATAATCAAGCCGATAATTATCTTTATATCGATTCTGATATCCAAGGTCAAATCAATATCGATCAAATTATTACTTCTCTTGAATTTGAAATCGATAAGTTAGATAATGAAACAAACACCGGTTCTTGTCGTGTTTTAATTACTGACGACAATAATAATATTTTAGCGTCTAAAGAATTAAATACCGATACTAAAAATATGAAATTTTCTTTCGAATCTGAAGATGCGAAACGAAAACATATTTCGATCGTTAAAATCGGTCAGCGTGGATTTAAGATTAAATATATTAACGCCACTGCAAACGGCTTAGTATTTTCGATTAATGGGCAGCCATTATTTAAATCTTTAAATACATATTCTATCCCCGATAATCCAGATAATAAAATACTAACATTATCTCTTCATTCTTATCTCGGTATTTCTAATCCAGTAATTAATTATATTTCTATTGCTGGTGAATATGCTAATTTTAAATATTATGAAAAATCGATTACGGTTCCTCCTAATAGTCAAGTTAATTTAAAGATTAAATCGAGAGACACAGTATTAAAATTATATAAAGATAATAATATTATCGACGATAATTATGATACTTACGATTCGTTTATTGGCCCAGGAAGGCTTCCTTTGCTCGTCGATAAACAAAATATATCTAAGAGTGAGTTCCCTATCCTTACAGGTCAAATAAACAAACATAATGTCGATTATATTAATGTTGACAGCGAAACGAAATATATCACGTTAACGTTCGACCATTATGAAAAACAAATCGAATCGTTATCATTATTAAATATACTAACTAATCATTATTCGTTCGATAAATCAAACGATGCTGTATTCATTACTTATGATGGCCGTGTAATTATTTATAATAAAAATATGGACCAATCAGCGTTTAAAGAAGTCGAAATTCTCGGTGCATATTTTGAACTCGAATATAATAAAATTATATCCGAAATTCCGGCAACGCTATTAGTTAATTATATTCACGATGCTCGAGGCTTAATTAAAACGACTGAGGCATCGACCGAAAATAAAGTATATAAAATTTTATTAGCGACAAAGAACTCTTCTAATCATACACTACATCATTCTGAAACGATCGTTCAAAACCAGAAAGAATATCCGATCATTTTGGATAACTTTATTCCTAAGTTGTCGGCAGAACAAGTTTATTTTGTCGAAATTAATTTGCCTGATGGCTATAATCAATCGACACAATATATTCGATATCAACATAAGAATAAAGAAGTTTTATCTAAATGGTGTTTATTAGGTAATAATATTAATATCTTGACACCAGAAATTTCTATATTCGCTAATATGTGGAACGATAATGAATCAGATTATAATATCTCGGTTAATAAAAAATTAGAGACAACGTTATTTGCTTCTGAACTAAGTTTACAAGATGTATATCAAATCGATAACGTCGATTATAATTTATCTGAATATATTTTATCGGTTCCGTCATATGCTACTATCGTATATAATGAAAAAAGATATACTGAAACAATCGAATTGACGGAAGATGGATTAGGTAAATTTAAATATTCTAATGTGTCTTCTAATAATATCGAATTATCGATTGGCGGTACGACATTAGTTGAAGATGAATATGTATTATACGAAACGCCGGGTATCATTCAAGTAAATTCTATTTACGATCATGATTCATTAAGTTTGCAGGCAACATATACTTATAAGCATCCATCTAAAATTGTATTTACTAATTTAGATAAACTATATGAATTAGTCGAATATAATATTAATGCTTACGATACAGAAACGTTGGCGACGATTAAAGATATGAAGGATGGCGATCCTAAAAATTTAAATATCGCTAATAACGATATTGATAAAGTATATGCCAAAGCACTGGACCCTAACTTTACTGCAGTCGTCGTAAACAATGTCGTGTCTGTATATCGTAATAATTTAGATAATAAGGTTGCGGTTAAATCTGGTTATTATTATGAAGCCGGTAAGGAATATTATTTCCCAGTATATGAAACAGAAGTCGATCATCATAAAGAATATTATGTCGATTTGAATAGCACTAAGAAACAAGGTAGTCTTGTTAAGATGCAAACAGAAAGACAGAATTTCATTCCGAATAGCTTAATGGATATGAAAGTATTAAATCCATTATGCTATGTTAACTTTAAAGAGCAAAAAGAAGTCTCCGAAATTTCATCGCTTCATTCATTAACGACGGCAAATACGTTTAACAACTGGACGTTCCAAGACTGCGATCCAACATTAATCGAATTAAATAAAAATTACGTTATTAATTTTAAATTCGACAAAGAAGGATATGCTATTTTTAGAATCGATAAGTATGCATATGCTACATCATATTGCTATATTAAAAAAGCCGGCAACTTAAAAATTTCTTTGTACAAAGAAAAGAAATTAAACGGCTTCAGATTGCAAAAGAAACCGCTTTTAGAAAAAGTAGAAGACTTCGTTATTAACGATGATTTTGCTTTCTCTCAATTTGATGTCGACAAAGACTTCTATTATTATATTGTCGTTACTGGCACAGTCGGTTCAATCGAGGAAATCGTTCTATCCGATAAATTAATAACAGAACCTCATAGTAAAAATATCGATAAATATAGCTGGGATTTAACCGAAAAGAAAAACAGTATTGCGAACGAAATTATTTTCGATACGTTTAACTATACAACCGATAATAATATCGATGTCGATGATAACGACGTAATTCAATATGGTACAACAATCGATTATGATGCTACATTATTAGCGACAGCTGATTTGAAACGTTGTCAGTTAGATAAAGTATTATTGCGCGGTAATAAACTAATTACGTTGAATGAGTCAGGAACTGTTACGACAGAAATCTTTGATTTAATTCATAATCAATATAAAGCTAAATCTGAAGATTGGTATAAATATCTTAAAAATATATTATATATGGCTGCGAAAATTAATACTCTTAGTGAAGATAAATTTACGATTCGAGTATTAGGTTCTGAAAACTATTATTCTAAATATGCAACTATTGCCGTTATCGAAAATGGTGACTATGTTCTTTTATCTAACGATAAATTAGTACAGTATATTAGATTCGAAATCGATATCCCAGCAAATAGTTCTATTAGCTCTATCGACGTATATAATATTTATGATGAATTAGAAGATCAAGCTATTGAGTCCTTGCCTGTTGCTGGCGGCGATTTTATTTCTCGATTATTTATGGTATCTGAAAAAGGCACTTATAATTTAGATACGATCGATGCCGACATTAAAGGCGACATTAGTATTAAAGTTCGTTCTTTACGTAAACAAGGTGTGAATAATCAGTTTACGGCTTGGAAAGATTTATATCGATCTGGCACATTAACTCCTGTATCGTTTACTGATACCGATACATTCCAATTTAAAATTGAGTTATTAAATAATAAATCTACTATTAAATTAAACAGAATAGGATTAACGGCTATATGATATTTTTTAATAAAGCTCGTGTAATAAAAAATAATGGTTGTTATTTTTATGATCAAGATATTATAACTGCCGATTATTTATATTCTGGAGATTGTAGAATTGAACTTCAATTAAAATATGTTAATTCTGGATTCGGCATTTTGTTAATTCAAGATGCCGAAGACATTTTTAAATCTCCTAAACAATATATGTTTAAACTTGGTGATAATGAATATTCTGTTATCGATAAAATTGTTGACTTGCTTGGAGCAAGTACACAAACTATTCAAGAATATTCTACCGTACAATTTAAACATTTAATAAACAACGATGATGCTGTTTTAGTTCTAGAAAAAATAAATAACGAAATTAATTTTTATTTAAAGACTAAAAAAGAAAAAGTCGTGTTTATCGAAAAATTTAAAATCGACATCGATGACTATAAAATAGGATTTTATTCTCAGTATGGAAATACTATCAAATCTATCAAGATATCAACTGGTCTTCCTATTGGATGGGCTGCTAATTCTATCAGTACTGTTGGTGGTAGGATCTATTATTATGATAATACAATACAATTTGAAAATTGTACTTATGAAGCGGAAACAGAAACTGATTTCATATCGCTTAAGAAAGGGACGTACTTCTTAAAAGCCGATATCGAAGGCGATATTATCGCTTATGTTTTTGAATCTAATAGTGACAGTACAGATATAAATAAAAAAGAATTGTTAAACGGTAATAAAATAGTTCTCGAAAAAGACGCTGACATTTCTATTCGTTTTGCTGGAAGAAATGGTATCGTTAAAAATATTTCGTTACAGGAATATGAGAATAGTGAATACGTTTCATCTTCTGGCAGCGGCTCTAAACAAGAAGGAAGTTATTTACATTTCGATTTAGATAACATTTCTAGAATCGAACTCGTTATTAATATTCAGAAATTACCTATCGCCGATAAATTAAAATATTATAAATATGACGGCCGTGAATATACGCCTGAGCTTCCTCTTAATGAAGACGTTAGAATCGTATACGATCGTGAATCATTAACTATCGCATATCCAGGTGGATACGTTCATTTAAATAAATATTCTTCTCGATATCTAGATATGTTCTATAATATCGATGCCTATGTATCTAAGTTAATTGTTACTAATAAAGAAAATAAAACCGAAGACATTCTTAATGTAAGCGAATTTATTTCTTATGTCACTGATGAAGTAACATCTCCTATCTTATGTTTAGATAAAGATGATGAGCCGCTCGATTTAAGTTCTTCATATCGAGAAATTATTATTCCTTCTACTCAAATAGAAATGTTTAACCGATATACTCCGATTAATTTATCTAAAAAACTTAACGTGTATGAATTAGAAGATATACAGGTAGTCGGTATTAAAGAATTTACCGAAGTGAATCCATTAGCTAAAACACTAGATAAATTTATTTTATCCGATGTCGGATATGTGTATTTAGATTTTAATCATAATACCGATGTCGATATTAAACATAACTCTATTAACATTTCTAATGAAATTAGAAAACAATATAAATATATTATTATTGTATATCCGCATGCAGAAGAATATATGTATCGTTTTACGAACTGGAATCGTGAAGTATTTTCTAATACCAAAAAGGAATTAAAATTAGCGAAACCGATTCTCGATACGTTCAATAACATTATCGTGTATGCCACAAATGAAGATATCGATGAAAAATATTTCTATCGTGTTCGGAAAGAAAAAGAAACGACCGATGTAAAAATGGCAGTTACTAATTATGACGTATTAGATAATAGTCAATTCGATATTGATTTCAAAAGAAACGAAATCGTTCTTCATAATAATAATTATAAACATTATATTATTGAGTATTTAAAAGCAGATAGTTATTGCATTAACGATTTAAAATATAATGTACTAATCGGGAAAGAAGCTTCTAATCTTTACGAAGTGAAAGTATCTTCTAATAAAAAAGATATTAAGATTATCTATGATCAAAATAAAGAAACTAAAGCGATCGATCAATATAGAATAACAGATTTAAATATGATACCAAATGAATATGTTGTTATGAGGTAACGGTATGAAGATTTATAGAAACAAGAAAAAAGTAGCGAATACTGTATTGCTCGATGATCAGGATATGCCATTATCTTATTTGGTTAATAATTCTGTTTATGCTGATACCGTTATTAAATTCAATAACGATTTATTAAGTTTAAATAAAAAAGAAGCTATATCTTTATATCAAAAGATCGATAAAGATTTACTTTTATTTAAAGAAAATTATGTTCCGGCCAAAGAACAAAAAGATTACCTTTTAGATAAAGATGGTATTATTACGATAAAAGATACGTCTAAAAAAGCTTCTTATCGTCCGACAGTATTCGGATATAAATATATTCTCCAAAGAAATATTCCGTTTTCTTCTGGACGTAGTTGGGATATCAACATAGATTTTACCGGTATGGAAAAAGTAAAGTCTATGTTACAAGGCATTATTGTTCCTAACAATATCAAATTTAATAGTGTGACCGATAATCCCGATATTAAATATTATAACGGAGAAGATAAGTTCTTAAAGGCTATGAAAGCCGGCGGCTATAAAGATAATTGCAATATTTATATCGTAAACTCTACTTACGGCAATAAGATTCTTTATAATAAGCCTAAGATATTCGACGTAGCTAAACCTGTTTTATTTAACCAATCTGAATATGTAATTGAACCGTCATGGGATATCTTCAATCATGATTTGGAAATGTCGCTATTCCCTCGTGCTACATATGACTATATTAAATTAACGATTAATCATACTCCGATACTCATTATGCAAGATCGATTGAATTTTAAAACTATTCTATTGTGCAGTAAAGAAATCTTTACTGAGCCTCGTTTAATTCAATTCCTTGCTGAAAATATTGTTTACGCTTATAGCATTGGCTACCATCGTATTCCGGAAAAAGCCGACAGCTATATTAATACTTTCATTTCTAATAATTTGATCGATTATTACTATAGTTTAAATAATCGATTGAATATGAAACATCCTCAAATTAATTTAGATAAAGATATTTCTTCTTTAACTTCGCTCGATAATCACGACTATAAGTTAGTTTATGTCGAAACAACAAACGAAAACGTTATCTTCGATTATGCGACACCTTCCCGTGATATTTATTTTAAAAAAGTTATCGACGACGAACCTAAAAAAGATAATAATGAATCTTTAATTTATACCGTAAATCAAGAATTAAAATTTATCGATAATGTCGACTATTCTTTATTTAACATTGAACAGTTACCTTCTATACGTTATAATTATGATAAAGAAAAACTTCAGCTAATTATCGGTCAATATTATAGTTCTAAATATAATATCGCTAAGTCTGAAGAAACCATTATTAATATCTCGAATATAAAAACTAATTATAGTTTATATATGACGAATACGGGCATATTAAAAGACCAAAAATTTTATATTCTTCCGGTCGATGAACCATCTAACGATATTAAAGTTGCCGATATTATTATTAAACTCGATACAAAAATCGAGCCTACCGACACAAGAATAATTGGTGGCGGATCTAGTAAATTCGATAATTACGAATATATCGATACAGGTAATATACTTGGCAGACCGTATAGAATTGGTACTTCTATGGTAATCACATTACCTAAAAAATATGAAAGTCATAGAGACCAATTACAGGAACAAATTGACAAACATATTTCTTCGTCGGAAGCAGCAGTATTATTATTTAAGGATTAATAAATGGCACAAAATTATTTAACAAAGGTTGATTTTACCAAAGGCGTAAAAGCTAAACCTATTAACGACAATTTTGAAATGATTCAAGATTGGATCGACACAGAACGTCTTCAGTCTGCTGGCTGGGGCGTTGTGTCCGGTTTTGAATGCAGTCGACGTGGCGATGAGTTTATTATCGATGTAGCAGCTGGTGAATTAATCAACAAAAAAGGCCATCGAATTAATCTTGACGCTGCGTCCATTAACGTAGGTGCTCCACAAGCTATTCAGTATTTTGAAAAATTTACTTTGGATGCTAGCGGACAAATTACGTTACGTTTCCCAGTATATGCTCCATCTCAATTAAAACAGGTAGCATATATATCCGGAGTTCAAGGCGAACTTCCAGATTTAAAAGAATTTAGAATATACGATCTAGAAACTCAAGAGAGTTTACAGATTGCTTCTATTAATAAACAGATTATTCATATCGTAGACCCAGAAGCAAATGTCGGTAGAAAAGTCGGTGTCGTATATCATTATGCATCATCTCATATCGATACAATTACGTACAATGATAAAACTCCTGAATTATATCCTAAATATCATTACGGTATTTTCTCAGCATCGCCTGCATTACCGCCAATGCAAAACTTTGAAGATGCTGGCGATATTGTATTAGGTTGGGCTTATTGGATAGTCGATGAAACAGGCATCTCTGTTAAATTCTTTTATGATAACCGAAATACTCGAGCTATTTATGTCGATGAATTTGGCGATATTTATTTCTACGGCAAATTATATTCTAAGAATCAACGTAAATTTATTTACTTTATTCAACCAGAACATCCTGAGCCAAATGATTTATGGTATGATAGCGATACAAATATTTTATATATTTGGCGACAATTTAATGGCGAAGATTACCAATGGGTTCCGGTAAATGAACACAGTACGATGGATCTTCACGAAACTAAATTATTTATTCCAGATGAAAATTTAACCGACGAAGAAAATGAAAAACAAACATTCGTATTCGATGAAGACGATGTTAACATGTTCTTCATTCCGAGATCTAATTCTTTAGACGTATATATCGATCAAGGATATATCATGAAAGACCAGTACGTCGAAATGGTCATGCTTAAAGAACAAGATGCTAAAGGTAAACATTTAATCGTACCTGATAGTGCGAAATATAAAATGAGCGATATCGTAAAAGGTGTCGGTTTTAAATTAAACTATGCATTAAACGAACCGACTGTCGTACAAGTTAACGTTCGTCATACAATTAAAAAAGGTAAAGAATCCGGTGTATTCCAACGTGCTGCCGTATTCGTCGAAGAAAAACGTATTATTTATAACGAAGATTCTTATCCTAACAATACTCGTGTTATTAAGTTACCGACATATTATGAATACGGCAAACAACAAATCGAAGTATTCTTAAACGGATTAAAGTTACATAATGGGTCTTCTGATGAAGTCGACTTTAGTGAAGTGCTTCCAGTTCCGACTGAAGATAATCCTAATCCGACATTAACGAATAAGTTTATTATTAACAATAATGTAAACTTAAAATATGGCGACCGCATCATTTATCGTATTTCTCATTATACTTGGTCTTACGAACAATTAGAATCTATTATTACTAATGCACAGAACGGTATTAAAGAAACTAAAGATCTAATTACGGCAGTCGACAATAAATATAGTCGTATTACAGATTCTATCGATCCTGCAATTACGGCAATGCAAACGACGATTCAAGATCTTAAAACTTCGACACTTAATACCGATAACTTTATTAAGCGTAGTGAAAAGATTACGAAGTCTATGTTGGACGACGAAGTTAAGAATGGTTTATTTAAAACTATTCAACAGTATGAAATCACGATCGACCCAACTAGTACGATTTATCCGTTACAACATACTGTTACCGATAAACAATTATCGTTTGTATTATTAGACCAATATGTCGGTACTAATAAAATCGATAACGCTAATATTAGTACGATCTTAAACTATGGTACTGATTATGTCTATGTCGATAATAATAAGATTAAATTATCGGCTGGATTAATTAGAAATACAAGAAAACTTAAATTTATGGTTATTTCCTTTGGAGCGTAATTCATGCAAAATACATTGACATGGATGGTTCTCGACGAACAAGAATTTAATATTTATAGTACTTATAAAGCCGGAGTTATTACTTCGGCTTCTCGTACTGTAATTCCGGTTCGTCTATATAATAATTATATGGGTATCGAGAAGCAGCCAGACTTAAAAAACTTCGGTGTTAATTTTTATTTCACCGATATTGAAGATTCTGTATTGTTAGATTATATTAAAATCTTAAATGCAGATTCTACTGAGTTACCGACAACTCGTTTAAGTGATACATTAACGGTAAACTTAACAAATGAAGTCGTACTTAGTGGCGCTCCAAATAAAGGAGATAGCGAACATAATTATTACGATTTTAATATCGTAATAGAGTTACCGAAAGATCTTAAGTATAAAATTAACGATCTCAAAGAATTAACTTGTGATATTGTATATTATTAAGGAGGCCTTTAAATAATGAAACCTACTTGGGGTATTCGAAAATTAAATGAATACAGCATAAGTAAAGACACAGCTATTATTATTACTGATAGCGAAAAAGATAACTATTATTGGGCCGATATTCCTGATGGATCGTTATTAGTAAATGACAAAACAGGTAATCTTAGTATTAAATTAACTGGTGAATCGGATTGGGTGCCAGTCGGTATTCGTAAAGATGGTACAGATAAGCTTGTTAAAGATGCCGTAATCAATGTCGAATATTATACGATTGTTAAATTCGAATTAGAGCATAATCGATTCTATTATCATGACCGAGAAGAAATTACTCGTATCGGTAAATTGATCGACGGCAAGGCTCAATTTAAAGTTGGTTCTGGATTATATATTCCGGGGACAAATCAATTAGAAGTATTAATTAACGATACTGTAAGATGTAATACTTTGGACGATAGTCTCGAAGAAATTAATATGAAGTATTTCCAAATCGATGCCGACGATATTCGATTAGGTTCGACGGTTACAGTTCGTTATATTAACTATGAACGGTTAAGTGAATTATATCCGTTTATCTTTATTCAAGAAAGATACCCTTGGTTCTTCGAAGATAAAGATATCTGGATTAATACAGCAGAAAATGTATCGGAAGACGGCTTGGCTATTACACCGATGAGCTACACAGTTTCTTATCCAGCCGATGATCCAGCTCATGCCGAAGTTACAGTTTTTACGACTAAAAAATCTCGATTAATTGCGACACATCGCCGCGACGAATATTTTAATGACGTGACTAAACGTAGCATTACCAAATTTAAAGTGCCGCGCAAAGTACACGATTATTATTTAAATCTCTTCTCGACTTACTTCGGTTATCAAACTAACTATAGTAAAGCATTAATTAAAGGTACTCAAACTGAAACAGATAAGTTAACATTAGATGCTGAAATGTTATATCCTAATGCTTTAATGGGTCGAGCTTCTGTAAAAACACAAATCGGTAATATCGTAACATTTAAACGTGACGGTAAAAAATTATATGCTTCTCAGAATATTGGTATGGGAGTTCAATATAATTTACCTCGTGAAGAAGATCCGTATAATATCACTGTTATAGTTCGTAATCCTAGTAATGGGTTAAGTAAAGAAAAAGTATTAACTGTTGATCGCCGAAAAATAATTTTAACGGCCGAAATCGACCATGTCACAACGACTTCGGGAACAGAAGTTGTCGTGACAACTTTGGCTGGGTCAAAAATAACGATTATGGGCGCTGGTCCTATGGCCGGTGGAGTAATCGCTAGAGATGCTGTTGTCGGTGACAACGGAAAATATAAAGTAAATATTCCTTTGGCGCAACAAGCTGAAACATATACGGTAACAGTTTCTAACGATAAAGCAGATAATACCGTTAGTAAAGATATTGAAATATTACTTCATACTCCAGCTACGCCTCTTTCTGTTTATGTAGTCGACGGAAAAGATTCTCTAACTGGTGATTACGAAGGAACAAATGCATTATCGATTCAAGCAGAATCAGGTTCTACTATTATAATTAAAGATAGTTCCGGTGCCGTTATTCACACAAAACAACCTTCTAATTTGTCTGTCGAAGAAACACTTTATAGAATTCCATTATTCTATCATCCAGAAGTAAAAACTTTTACTGTCGAAGCTAATAAAACGAACAAGGTTCCTGAGTCTAAAACAGTTACTGTTAACGGCTATAAAAAAGTAAATGCAAAAACTCCTTTCAATGTAAACAACGTTACTTTCAATAATCGAATCTGGGATGTATCGTTCGATTATCTAAAGGGATCTACTATTACAGCATATGATGCGGATAATAATATAATTCAAACTAAAGATAATACAGATAGTATTGTTACGACATCAGATGAAACAATGCGTTATTTTGCTGGCCGTTATTATTCTTTCAGACAAAAGAATAGCGATTATACTGTAAGATTTGTTTGTACTCATCCTTTGTATAACGATCAAGAAGTGACGAGAACAGTAGTTGGCGCGCATTTACCAGAACATCAGATTGAGTTATTAAATACTTATGTTATTAATCCATATGCCGATATGTATAATTCTGATGCTTATCAAGTATTAGAACTTAAGATATATAAGACGACTGAAGATTTAGATAAAGTTCATTTAACTCTCGATACTCATCCAGAGATTCAAAATAATTTAACATTATCATATGGCGGAACAAATGCTAAGCCTATTCAATATCTTGGGTCAAATCTTTTAGATAAAATTAATGGCTCCAAATCCTCTTATTTAGAATTTTACGGTAAAGATGATTTATCTAATGAAGAAACATTAACAGTATTACCTAAGATTAATGATTATTTATCTAACGCTTATGAAGGCAACAACGGGTCTTATTACTTTATTTTTAAAGTCGATAATTTCTATGACTTAATGGAAAATAGAAATATTAATATTAAAGTTAACAATAAAGCAACTAACAATATTAATGTTCCGACGACTATTCTTCATTGGAAAAACATTGATAAATTTAGCGAATATTCTACGGAATCTGATAATTATCAAGATATTCAAAATAAGCTTAGATCTGTTAAAACAAAATATTTGTCGATTTCGACTACGACAAATAATGCAATAATAAAAAATGCATTTAGTCAAGAACTTTTTGCATATAAACAAATAAATGATCAGATAAAATATATCCATCCAAATTTATTCTTACAGATAACTGTTGCTCCTTATAGATTTTCTAAATATATTAGTGGCAATACAGAAGAAATTATAAGAAGCACAGAACAAGTAGTAGATAATTTTGTCGACAAAATTAGAACTAAGTATAATTTTAAGCTTTCAAAATATTACGTTGATTTAGGTAATGAATATTATGATTATTTGCATTACGGAAACAAAATTATAAAAGATAATAAAGTTCCAGTTTTAACATTTAATCATAACTTATTATTGTATCCTAAGTTATTTTCTTATTTAACTGCTTTTTATGATACAACTTCTAGTGGAGATTTTGAAGAATACTATTCACAAGAAGATGCAATTGTTTTAGATGTTAAACAAGATAATATCGATGATATTATTATTGGTAATAAAGAAAACTGTATAAAATGGAAAGAAGAAGTAAAGAAAGTATTCAAAGAATCTTTCCCTAGACAAGGATATACATTTAATCCTTTAATATATCAAACATCTTCTAATAATCAACTTTTATTCTGTAAATTAAAAAGCATTCCGAGTAACTTTAACTCTAATAAGAATATTTGGTTCTATAATAACCTTATTTATAGTGATCAATTAAGTAGTATTGGATCAAATGCATTATGTAATTCTTATTATTCTGCAATTTTCTTTAATTATCAATGGTTAAGAAATATCGGAGATAATGCGTTTCGATATCCAATTAATATGGGCATAACTGCTTTTAATCTTGGCAATCAAAATACATTTGAATTTGGGAATAGAAAGTATAATCCATTCTTAGGAAATACTGATCCATTAAGATCAATAAAAAATCCAAGAAAAGAAGATTTAGATATTGTTGAACAAATTTGTCCATTACCTAATTATAACTCAGACCCATTTAAAGTATTACTAACGTCGACTAAAGATATCGGGATATCTGATGTATTCTTTTATGGTTCAGCTATTGAATCTATTGAGTATATATGTGACAGTGTAACTTTCGTCGATGAAAATTATAATCCTATAAGATATGATAATAAAGATAACACTACTTATCTTGGATTAGTAAAAAATGAAAACGCCTATTATACAAAGAGCGGATTAAAGAAAAACATGGCTTCAAATAGTGCTTTTAGAGATAGCTATAGTTTTAGTCATTTTAATAATACAAGAAGATTAAAAGAAATTGATTTATCTTATTTTACAAACTATTATTTGTATGCTTATGATTTTTATCACTCTGGCGTTGAAAAGATAACTCTTCCAAGTATATACTTAGGAGTAGTCGATGGGACAAATACTTATAAAAATACTGCAGTAGCTGCATTTTTAGAATGTCAAAATTTAAAAACAATAAATAATTTAGATTTTATTTTAACGGCAACTAATTTTGTACCAGCAGAATTTTTTAGATCGATTCCTTTATTAAGGTCAGAAGTTAATTTAAATTATGCTCATGGCTTAAACTATGCTTCTTTCTTTGACTCTTCTAAAGATTTATCTTTTGTGTATAAAAATAGAACAATAGATATTGATCATTTGGGAAACGTTATTAATTTAGATGAAAGTTATCTTGGATTAACAAATCTTTCTAATGATTTTGGAATTATTCTTTCTGATGCTATATTTAGAAATTCTAATATAAAGCAACAAGAAATTGATAAGATAATCAGTAGATTTATTAATATTCCATATTCTACTTTCGATAATAATAAAAACATAAAAGAATTAAATATTAATAGCAATATACTTTTCTCTGCATCTTTTTATTATCAAAAATTTAGTAAAATTAATATAAAATCGGCTTCGCTAGAAATCTTAGAATTTAGAGATAGAGCTTTCGATGCTGATTCAATGAAAAGTAATAACGATAACTACATAGTTATTACTCCAAATTTGCAATATTTCTATTGTGAAAAATATGGTTATACTGCCGATAAAAATCATTTTAATATTGGAAATCCTAAAATGTCTTTCTTTGCAAAAAAAGATAATTTTAAATTTTTCCCGATAAATTCAGATTATGATTTTATTAAGCCTACAAGTTATTTTATCGAAGATTTTCTTGGTAAATCTAATGGATATTATAACTCATATTTTACTAAAGAAGAATCCGAAAGCGTTATAAATAATTTAGAGTTAGAAATACCTGTTCCAAATTATCGATATTATTTATTTGATAAATCAATAAATTTATCTGATATTAAAATAAAAAAATTGATAATAAAATTAGATACTAGTCATTATCAGCCTTCAAAATATACTTATTCTCCTGTTGGATCTTCTCATAATTTATATGACGCTAATGCTAGTTTTATTGAAAGTAAAACAGTAATTGAAAAAATGAGATGGCCTGCGCTAGAAGAAATTGTCATAAAAGGAAGTTCTATAAATTACGAAGAAATAGTTTTAGGAGTTAAAATTAAATATGTCTAAGCTTAATGATTATTTTGAAAAAACAATAGGTCTTCCTATTATATATCATGACTATGAAACATATGATTGGAACTCCGCAAAATTTGGTACGATAGTTGTCGATCCAAAAGATAATAACATCGGCATTAAATTAAAATATAATGTCGATAATCAAGATCCAAAAGATCCATTCTCTAAATATGGTCCTAGCTGGGTAGCTCTTAAGCTACCCGCTAGTGAATCATTAATCGCAGAAGAATCTTCTAGGATGGTTTGTGAGAAAATTATATTTATCGATTATGATCGTATCGAAGGCAAACTTTATTACTCTATTAATGGTGTATATAAAGAATCTAAATTAACTCGACAAGACAACTTTGTATTTGAATTAGATAAAGGTGAATATATTCCGGGTAATCATCATATTAAAGCATTAATTAACAATGCGATAGAATGTTCTCCGGCCACTAAAACTCTTAAGGAATTAGATAGTACACACTTCATTCTTAATTCAACACAGTTAGAACAAGGTTGTGAAATCGATGTATATTATATCGAACGATATCATGTCGGGAATCCTATTCCTCGATTTTATAATCAAGAAGAAGAACCGGCCAATCCTGAACCAGGTGATTTCTGGATCAATAGTAAACGAAGCGAACATATGAAACAAAAGCTTCCGATTACTCCATATATTCGTTACGATTATAATAGCATGCAGTTATCTATCTTGTTAAAATCTATTAGCGGCAGCACCTTTAAAATTTATAAAGGTGATGATCTTGTCGTAACAAAAACAAGCAATCGTTCATGGACGACTTTAAAAGTTCCATTGGCATATAACGAAATTTATACGTTAAGAATTGTCGGTGAGAACGATGATTATTTAACTAATGAAGTTACTCGTGATATTCATTCTACTTCTAAAGCAAATATTGCATTACAAAATTTATCTCTTACAAAGGATAAAATAAGTTTACATTTGGTCGGCGAACCAGATTTAAAGTTTACTGTATATAGTACGTCCGATACTTCTAACGTTAAGTTTATTCCAGACGATTTAAATAACGCGTACGATGTAAGTTTTGATCGCAAAAATAAATCTTATTATGTCGATATTACTGCTCATAAACAAGGTAAATTATCTTTCAAACTCGAGCGTATTCTTATCGAAGCTAAAGATCCTATCGAAATTCCGATTAAGATTACCGAGAAGACATATCATACTCCGACTATCTATGATCAAACAGCTAAATTATTTGTTCGTATTGTTTATAATAAACAATTAAATTTAATTACGGCTTCTAATAATCCAGAAAATCTTATTTATCGCAGCGTAACCGAAAATCAAGATAACGGTAAAAAATGTTATGATTATGAATACGATGTACGTTTAGCAGACGGCGTTCAATACGTTTCTTTCATGGCTAGCGATGTTCAAGAAAATGCTGTATCGACAGTGGCTACAACAAGTATTCAAATTAAGAGAACAAAAGAAATTAGAGCTCGTTTAGAATTAAGCAATGAACCATTAAAAGTAATTGCCGGTATTAAATATCAAAAATTAAATCTCGTTGTTCCTAATACAGTTTCTAGCGTACAAATTATTCCGAGTATTTCTAATACAAGAACTCAAGGTCGTATTCGACTCATTAAACAAGTTGGAAATACATATACATATTTAGTCCCTGTATATGCCCAAATTGTAAGTACTCCTAGTACTGGTAATAATCCATGGGAAACAAAATCTGATGCAGTATTTGAATTATCGGCTTACGCCTATATCGATCAACGATTAGAATTCCCTAGTAGTACTTTAGATCCACTATAGAAGGTTAGATAAATGCCAATTAAACAAAGTAAAAAGATAACTTCTCGATTAATAAGTAATGGCCGAGCTACTTTTGTATATAGTGATAGCGATTATAAATGGGACCTGCTACCAAATGGATCTCTTTTAATCGATGAAGAAAACGGTAAAGTAAAAATTAAATTAGAAGGCAAAACTGATTGGACTCCTGTCGAAGAAGTGTTAAATAAAGATTCTAATTTGATTATTCACGGTAATCGTATTATTAAAGAGCCATTTTTGGTTATCGATATCGATAAAGAAAATGATACGATTACTTATATAAATCATAGAAATGAACGTCGGCATAAATTTATTTATCGTTACCAAAAGGATTGGTTTGCTGTATTTGAACTCGATAAAGGATCTTATATCCAGAACAAGAATTTAATCTCGGCTACGATTAATAATACGATAGAGTGTAACGATAAGAATTATAAGTTACAAGAGTTAACGAGCCGAAGAATCGGTATCGATCTCGATGTTTTAATCCCGGGTTGTTGGGTCGATGTTCAATACTACGATATATATAAAATGACTCAGCCTGGTTATAATATTTTCATTAATAAAGATATGCCGGAAAAGCAATTATTTGATAAGTCTATGGCCGTTGTTTTAAACGATAAAAAAGTAGTTGATACGGAAGAAAACCCGTAATATAACAACGATAATATATTATTTCTAGTACTAGAGGTTAATCAATGGCTAAAAAAATAGAAGAATTTATGCTGTCTAAAGATCTTCAAGACAAGATCAATCAAGTCAGCAATTTAACTCAAGTCCATATGGATCAATTGGACGCTTCATTAAAAACATTGTTAACGAATATCGGAAACGCATCTCAAGGAGTCATCTCTTATGATGACTCCGAGATTCGTAATCGAGTAATTTCTCTTGAAAAAAACTCTGCTACGAAGACAGGATGGTTTAATAAAACTTCCGATAAGTTAACGAAAGAAATGCTTAATGCTGAAATGCAATCTCTTATCGACGATATGCAAGATTTCGCAGATGCATTATTAACTAAATTAAATATCTCTGATGCCGATAATAAATATCGTGCTAAAACTGAAAAACTTCAATTAACAGATTTGAGTGAGGAATTCCAAACTCAAATTCGTAATATTATAGATAAAGTAAATGCTTTAAATACAACATTTGCCGGTCTTAATTTTGTTGCTAACGATATCGAACAATTAAAGCGTATCATTAGTGATTTACCTAACACTGCTATTACGAGAGATTTTGCCGACGCTCGTTATCGTTTACAAGATCAAAAGATTACCGTAAACGACGTTAACGATACATTGCGTTCAGCAATTATTTCTCTTCAATCTAACTATAATAAGTTAGATAATGTAGTCGTTAGAAACGACTTATCTGAATATCGTCGTTTAGATAACGATATTAATATGTCTGATCTCGATACAAGTATTCAAGCTAAGCTTAATACGATCGATCAATTGAACGCTAATATTAATGCTCGTATTAACACACTCGTTAATCAAGCATTAGCTACCGGTTTTGTCGATACATTAAAAGCGACTTATGTCGGCGATTATGCACTACTTAACAATACTGAATATCAAGGCTATATTCAAGACTTATTAGATAATGTTAATACCAATAATAAGGCAACTGTTATTCAATCTTTATTCGCTTTATATAAAGGTTTAAAAGATGTCGCTGTTTCTGTTGCATCAAATAATGCACAGTTAAATAATGTTAATACTCAGTTTGCTTCTATGGCAACTAACAATAACTATGCAAAATCTTTGAAAGATCTTGATGCGGTCGACATTATTAAAACGTTATCTTATATGTCTGGTCTTGGTAGTACTTTAGTCGATGATATTACGTCTGACGATGCTATCGAAACTCTTAGCATAACTGGTTCTACGACTATCGTTCAAGCCGATACTATTTCTGCTAGTTATACTGAAAACGCTGCGAAAGCAACGACAGCATATGTCGGTATTGCTTCTAATGCTGTTCACGATTGTGAAACAATTATGCATTTAGAGTTCCCAGCTGTTACTAACGTTAATGCTTCCGCATTTAAAAACTGTATTAATTTAAATACAGTATTCTTGCCATCCGTAAAAACTATTCGAGACGGTGCGTTTGTTGCATGCGATAATATTCATACTATTATGTTACCTGAAACATATACGTTTACCGGTAAAGAAGGTTTACCTCAAATGTGTCGCATTATTCGTGTAGCCGGTCCTGCCGTGGTTTAAGGAGGTCGAAATGAAAGTTAGTGTTTATGTCGACAAACTTAAAAAGTGGGTTCCGATATCCTCTGACGAAATTCTCGATAGAAATAAAAACTTATCTGATGTAAAAGATAAAGATGCGGCTATTACAAATCTTGGTTTATACGATAAGTTTATTTCTAAAGAAGCTTTACAATCTGGGTTCTTACCAGATGTATTTACTCCAGAGAATATTCAAACTGATGCCGATCATCAGTTCGTTAGTGATAGCGATAAGAATAACTGGAATAATAAATTAAATAAACCAGTCGAAATTCAAACAAACTTGGAAGAAAATCAAATTGGTTATGATGAAGTAAATGAAAAGTTTTATATCGGTTTAAATAATAAAAACGTTCTTATTGGCGGCGCGTCAGCGTTAGATAATATTAAAATCGTTAACGGATTTTTCTCCGGCAATTCTCAACCGACTATTATTCGTAACACTAAAACACGAGAAGATGGTACATTAATTTCTCCTGTATTTGTCGACGTTCAATGTGTCGAATATACTGGCGGCGATCTTGGTGAAGTATCTGTGTCTTACACATCTGAACTTATTAATATTTACAACACTGGTTCTTTTACTGGTGCATTCCAGTGTATGATTGTATATCCGTTAGGAAGTGTTAATCGATGAAATGGTCAATTAAATTAAAAGACGAAATAAAAGATTTAGCATTTTCTACATACGTTTCGATATTTTATAATTTAAATGATTTAGCCGATAAAGCCCAAGCGATTAAAAACTTGGGCTTATTCGATAAACTTGCCAGTATCGAAGAAATTAAAAAGATTAAAATACTTGCGACGGCAATTAAAACAAATAATCTCCATCGTTTTGTGTCTAAAATTAGTAAAGATAAATATAACAATAAAATAAGTAAATTTGTTACGACAGATAATCATTTTGATATCGATAATAATAACGATGCTTATTTCCATAATGGCGAGAAACGATTTTATTTAAAATATAAAAATAAATATAGATTATTTGGTGGCAATACTATTTTATATAAAGTAGGCCAAGCTACATTTTTAGGTAAATCTAACGAAGTTAGAATTCCGCATAATTTACATGACGACAGAAACGTCGGGATTACTCCTGATTTTGTATCGATTAAACCATTGCATAGTGCGGCGAAAGCCGGCGATATATGGGTTAAAAAAGATTCTAATTTTATTTATGTTGGAAATACCGGTGCTGCCAATATCGAATTTCAATATATGATTTATGCTCCAAAGAATATGGGTTAAGGGATAGTCAATGAAGAAAAATCGAACATTTAAACAAGGTCGTGGATCTGAACAACTCTTAAATCAAGAGCTGTATGATATCTTTACTGCTGTCAAAGATATTAACCCAGATATCACCGAGCAAGAAAAAATTGTCGGTGCTAGTGCAGTTCCCGATAACAATATTCATGGTTCTCTCTGGCGTAAAGATAGAACCAATGAATTAAAATATTATGACGGCGTTAAGAAACAATGGGTTAACGTATTCGATAATAAATTCCAAATTATCGAACATTTGACCGAAGAAACGACTCCGGTAAATCCTGTTAAAGGTCAGTTATGGATTTATAATGGCATTATGTTGTATTTCGATGGTCGAGAATGGAAACCGATTAAATCGATTCCGGCTGACGATGCACAATTTAATGAAGCAGCATTCGCTGATTTTGCTCTCGTTAGTCCATTACTTTCTGTCGGACACGTAACTGTACCAAGCTTACAGGATGGCGATTCTAAACGCTATGAAAATGAGTTGAAGACTGGATATCAACGTTCTAAAAAGAATGCTGTCGAAGAAGTCGATACATTTGACTTTGAATGGGAAGATCCATTTACGGCTCCGACTCACGATAAATTAGTCGATCCTAACCATAGAACACAATACGTTATTCCTAACGTTAACCATGATAGAATCTTTATGGAAAACAGTTTACTTAACGATTATGAAAAAGTAAATACTGTTTGCTTTCAATATCCGACTGTAAAAGCTCAGAATAAGAATTTAAGTGCATTACATATTAATGCACAAAAATTATCTAACATTACTAAACGTTTATTTAAAATTAATAAAGACGATAGTAATACAAATGCTATTATCGATATTAATCCTAATAATACTGAATTCTATGGTTTTAGAGCTGGTGAGAATAAAGGCGATCATTTATATCCTTACTATGAAAAAGTAGAAACAGGATTAACGCATAGTACAGCAAGAGCTTTAGATAATACCTCCGGTATTCCTGGTGTCGATAAAATTAATGCACAATTAAATCCTGGAATTAATTATAATAAACCAGATAAAGTAACTGTTGAAAATAGAACAATGCGTCGAGATATTACTATGAAAGATGATCCAGATAATCGCTTCGGTGATTATGTTATTTTACATAAGAAGATCTCTTTAAATTATCGTACTGTTCAAAATTATGATTATATCTTAGCCGTTACTTATGACTTTAACTGGATTAATTATACAGGTTCTTTGAAGAAGTTAAATAATGGCAACTTATTCGAAGGTTTCCATATCCCTGATCTTCCAGAATCTATTAATCTATTCTTTGACGGCTTAATGCTCGAAGAACAATTTTACGATGTCGACGTTAAAAATCAGTTAGTAAAATTAGAAGATAAGATTTATAAAGAAGATGAAGTGCACGTCTTTAAAAATTATATTAAAGACTCTGGTTATATCGTAGAAACCAACTTGGATAATCAAGGCGTTATCTATCTTCATAAGAAATTTAAATCTCCGTTAGTCTTCGTGGCCGGTGAATTAATTCATCCGTTATTCGGTGGCTTAATTTTCCGCGACGATAAAATCTTCGTTCCTCGTGCTAAAGTAAATATGCCGTGGACAGTTATCGAAGCGTATATCCCTGGCGAAGAAAATGCTTATGCTGCCGGTACTGTAAACTTCGATAATAATATTGTTGCCGGTACTAATCGTATTTTAGCGACTGAAACCGGTACACCAAATATCGATGCGACAGCCTTGTATAATAATGGCGAACATTCTCTTATCGTTCAACAAGGTCAAATCGGCCATAGCGGACAAAACGTAATTTATTACGATCCTCGTGTTATTATGAATACCGATGAAATCATTTTATTCTTAGACGGTATGTTAATTAATCCTAAGAATATTGAATGGAATAAAGATTATCATTATTTAACACTTAAAGATGGTTTATTCCCAGGTCAACAATATTTATTATTACGAGATCCTGACGATCGATTATTCGATGGCGCTAGTGCTATGGATACATATTTTACTGGAGCATTAAGCGACAGTTTAGTGTATCATAACGGCAAACTATTATGTAACCAACAACCATTAATTTCTCCGGTATCTCCTAAAGAACGTGAACAAAGTACGGCCGATGGAGAAGTCGTGTTATTTATGCCTGACGATTTAACCGATGCTGCAACCGTTCAAATCTACGACGATTATAAAAAGATCTGGAGACTTGCTAACGATAAAGAACTTAAGGATATTAAAACTATCTGTACATCTTATGAAAATACTGTATCGGCAGTTAAGATGAACGTTCCTGTTTTACCGGAAGATAGTATCGATATCTTTGCTTATAAGTTTGCTGGCGATAGTGAAAATGCAATTAAGATTGGCGATTTTATTATGGATTCTACTGACCCTACTAATCGATCTTTCTATATGCAATACGACAAATATTCTCCTCGTGTAAATGCATTAACAGTATTTAGAAACGGTGTTCGTCAAATTCTCGATATCGATTATATCGAAAATGAAGATGGCGCATCTATTAAATTCCTAGGTCCTGCTAACGACATTAAAGCCGGAGAAAAGATTCATTATACGATCGAACAATTAGAGACTGGTGCTTCTAAAGTAATGGACGTTATTACGTTAGATAATACTAATTCTATCGGTACTAATGTATACGAAATTCCGGCGCAAACAGAATTATATTTATACCCAGGTCGATTAGTCGTATATCGTAACGGTGTTCGTTTACCAAAAGAAGATTGGACTTTGATCGGGAATAAAACAATTCAAATTATTAATTCTGATCGCCCTTATATTGGTACGACAGCAAGTAATTATCCTAACGAATCTTTCTATAAGAAAGAAACAGATACGTCTTATACTGTACATCATCATCAACCAGATAGAATTACGATCGAAATTCGTCAAGATTATAAACGCAAAGAAGAGACATTTAAAATGCGATATAATCGTGTCCCAGAATTTCCGATTAATGATTATAAAATCGATCCTCAAGTTCTCGAATCCAAGGATGAAGTTTTATTCTATATAAATGGTCTATTTACTGGTTTGAGTCGTAATATAGTAAATGGATATGTTTTAAATAAATATAAAAGCTGTATTACGTTTACTGATAGAAAAGTCGCTGCGCTATTAGCTAATGATCCATTGTATATCGATTTATATGAAAATCCTGAAAAGATGGAAGCGTGGAAAAAGCGTACTGGAAAATCAGAATATACAACAAGTATAAAACATTATATCACTTATGATTATCGCGTATAACGCAGGAGACTTTAATGGCACAAGACTTTACTAAAGTTACAATAAACCAAATTGATATGGATGCTGTTACTGAAACAGTCATCGCAAAAGGTAATTTGGTATACCGTAGGGATCATAGTGATACTAAAGCAGAAGATGTAGATAAGGTCGGTGGCATTGCTGCCGACCACATCGCTGTAAGTATCGACGGTGATCGTGAAACAGTTCCTAATGCATTAAAACTCGGCGGTAAATTAGCTGCCGATTATATGACTACTACGACAGGTAATAGTTTAAATAAAAGAACTGAAAATATTAAATCTAAATTTGGTAGCGATATTTTAGCATTGCGTGACGAATTATATCAACTTCGTGGTCAATTAGCTAAAAATGGTTACGTAAAAGATATCGGTTATTATGATGGATATTATGATTGCTTCCATGATTTTAATCAAGTTCATTTAAATAAAGAATTAGCAAATACTAAAAATACAGTTCAGACCGATAGAAAATCTTTAGTGTTCCCAGCGAATACTGATATGGATCAATTCTCTCAATATGATTTTATTGCTATCGTAAACAGTAATACTGGATTAGAATGTATTCGTCAAGTAGCTGCTGTCGATAAAGCTAATTTTAAATTAACGTTAGATCGCAATATTGCAAATAGCGTTATTCTTCAAAATGCAGAATACTATCAAGTATACAAATCTTATGGCGCTATTTATAATGGCGACTTCTTATTTGCTCGTCCTTTAGAAACAGTAATGGGCGATGAAGAATATGCATCTGGCGAAACTGATGATACAAGTCGTGAATTCGTTAAGATGATGAAACCAGGCTTTGGTTATGCGACTACTTTAAAATTTAGCGAAGGTAAAACTGGCTATTTAAAAACTGTCGAACTTTGTTTGAAAGCTTACGGTAATCCAGGCCCTGTTAACTGTTATTTAATCGACGCACGAGATGTCGATTTATTTAAAAACGGTCAACAAGCTGAAGCTGCTTATAAATCTTCTCAAGCTAATAAAGACGACAAATTTAAATTCTTTGCTAAGACTCAACCTAAAGCAGTAAGTGCTACTGTTGAACGTCAGTACGTAAAATTTAGTTTCCAACAAGACGGTAAATATCCTATTATCCCGGATAATTACTATCAAGATCCTACACGTTACTGTTTAATCGTAGAATTCATGGAAGTTAATACAGATAATTATTATGAAATCGAATTGATTAATCATAACAAGAGCGATCTTCAATTAAATAATATCTTCTATGATTACGAACGTAAATCCGATGTTGCTGTAGCTCATGCATTAACAGAAACAGACGAAACTAAAAAACGTGATCTTTATTTCCAATTTAAAACCCAACAAAAATTAACTAATCAACCTAGTCCTGTAAACGAAGGTTTATATTCTGCACATATCTACAATCGCAGATTGCAACGTGCTTCTAAAGCTCGTGTTGAATTAAGAATTAAACGTGAAGGCTTATATGAAGCTAGCACTTTAAGTTCTCCATCTTTGTTTACGACTGAAGCAATTACCTTGAAAAGAAGTCCAAAAAATGGTACAATTAATTCAGTACATGAATTAGGTTTGAAAACTGAAATTAATAAACCAATGGAATTGCGTCGTGGTGATCCTTCCGATATTTCTATGCCGGTCGATGTTGTCATCGGTGAAAACATCACGAAGGTAAAAGGTTTCAATACGGAATCTATGACGACAATTAGTCCAGTATTGGTTAACGATAATGATCCTGTTTATCGTGTTGGCTATGTCGTAGCTATTAAAGCACGTGAATACAAATTTAAAGACGGTATCATTACTAAAGGTCAGTTTAAACGATTCATTGTTCCGCTTACTGAAGTCGTTAAAGACGTACATAGTTATATGGACGGCGTTAGCGATCGTTTGATCTTTGAAACACCTTTATATGAAGAAGGACAAGAAGTCGTAGATTATAATGATTTCGAAGTTCAAGTATATTGGGAAAATCCTGAATTAAGTGATAGCTCTATCACGAAACAAGAACAAATGGGTTCCCTAAAAGAAATTACAGTAAGCTTTGCTTCTGATTTCGAATAACGAACTGTTATAGCCGGGGGCGAAAGCTCTCGGCTTTTTTATTTTAAAGGATTGACTATGATTACCGATCATAAAGATTTTTTAGAACAACTTAACGTAATCAAACAAGGGATTACTATTTCGGCATACGATATTTCTAAGATTATGGATTCTGAAGAATATAACAATTATTATGCCGATATCGAGAAATCTCTTAACGATTTAACTGGAATGATACGGTCATTAGAAGATTGCAATCAATATATGGTTACGTATGTTAACGATATTGTCGATAAGAAATATAAAGAACTGAGCGATAAATTAATTGCGTTAGAAAATAATTATTCTTTATATCAAAATAAAAATTTTATTTCTTATTCTCCAGATTTCGACGATACAAAAGTTGTTTATGACCGAGATGGCACTCAGATATCTCAAGTCGATTATGTCGTTCAACAAGAAGGCAAAATAGATTTATTTAAAAATATTTCTTCGACAAAAGCTTATTCTGTTAATATAGATAAAGATCATGGATCTGCAGTTATATCTTTTGAACGTAATATGATTACAGAGTTAAATAAAAAGACTGCTACATTTATGATTAAATTAAGCGAGCCAATTATGTTAAATTATATATCTTGTGATTTAGTAAATTGTACTGGCTCATTTACGATTAATAATAGTATTAATCAATATTCTTTTAACTCTTATTTTGATCCGCAAGAAATATCTTTAATTGTTATTACTTTGAATTCTAGCAATCCTGAAGTTAAACAAAAGAAGGTATTATATGCAAAATCTAAAGGATTTATGGACAACGCTTATGCTGGAATTGCCTACTTTGATAAAGGTAGTGAAAAAACAGAAGAACAGCGTTTGGCTAAAATTTATTACGAAAATGATGTCACGAAATATATAGGTGAAGCTAATGGCAGAAGAAACAAAGATAAGTCGATCTCTAACCGTTAAAGATATCGGTATCGTACTCGACGATAAAGATACGATTAGTACGACTGCTCGACCAATTCCTCGACGTGACGAGATTAAAAATATTCAATTAGATTCTACTGTCGTTTCTTATGATTTTGGTATAAATAATATTAAATTTTCTTATAATAATGCGACTAGCGTGAGCGGGATTATTTCTAAATTTATTATGATAGAGAATTGCGATTATGTAACACTTATAACGTCGTTAAAAGAACAATCTAAAGATGAACAGTATTCTTTAGAATTCTATTTGTTAGATAATAATAAAGAAGTTCCGATTCTCCCGTATAATCAAACTCAAGTATTATATGAGAAATTATTTTATAATCTCGAAACTCGATTTAAAATTAATAAAAATTATCAGATTACGATTCACGAAAAAACAAAAGATGGTTTAGTATTATATAATACATATGCTAATTATGACGAGTATCTCGCCGGCATTAATTCTTTAAATAATATTCTTAAAGAAAAATCTAAGGAATTGGTTATTAGTTATGTACCATTCGATGCTAAAAGAATTAAGCCGATCGATAATCGTATTGCCGTAAAACTAATTAAAAGAATTTATTTCGGAAAGAATCCGGTTAAGATAGATAATATTATCGTTAATGCTCATGGAGGGAAATTAAATTGGAAGATTTAAAAAATACGACTGTTAAAAATGCGTACCTTCAAGCATTAGCCGATGAAGGGCTCATGGATAAGTTTAAAGAAAAAAGCTTGCAAGATTCCAAGACTCCATTATTTAAACCTAATTATCTTAGCGAAGAAGATGAGCCTAAATACACAGAAGTACATCAGAATACACTAGAATCTATTTTCGATATTATGAATTTAAGTTTTAATTGTATCGATTCTGCGTACGATATCGAAAACTTATTGTCCGAGGTTGATTTAAAGATTGCTTCTATTCAAGAAAAAATAGATGCCGAAGATGAGCGCGTAAAAGATATTAATATGATATGCGGTAATATTTCCGATTTTAATTCTATTATTCCGATTACGTCTGGGCATTTTTCTATTAAGTCTAATTTATATCAATATAGAAATTGTATTACTTCAAGTAAAACTTACGAAAAAGATATTCCGATTAAAATCATAAATATTAACGGCAACGGTTATTCTGGTAATGAATATGTAATCTCGGATCAATACGATGTGCTACAAAAAGAACTGTTCGATACATCCATGACGGAAAACGTTTTTGACGGCGTTAGAAACAGTGCTTGGGAATACAGCCGATTATTTAGCTATGATGCGGTTAACAAAAGTGATCTAATTAATATCGACGATATACCAGCTACCGTTCAAATTACGTTAGAGTCTCAATCTGAAGATGGTTTTAACGAACTTGTGTTCGACGATGATGCAACTACACATATCACCAAGATTGAAGTTTCCGATAATAACGTAGAATGGCGTACAGTATTTAATGGCGATATTCAACCGAATAAACAAGATCATAGTTATTCTGATTTTACGTATATCTATGGTAGTGGTGCGTTAGTGTTTCCGGTTACTCAATTATTAAGAATTACGATGTGTAGCAATGCTGTCGATTCTAAAAAGATAAAGATTAACGATCAAATAAAAGATGGTGTATATCGTAAATTTATTAAGATTGATGCCATGCAAGCTCGGCGCAATTCTTTTAAAGAGGGTTCTGGTACGACTCAAAATATTATAACTTCTGGTAAGGCAGTATGCGCCGGTATATTCTGTAATGAATATATTCCGGATTTTATACAAGATGCTTTACGTCAAGATATTCAATATCAACTAATCGTTAACGGTGTCGCACATAACGTTGTTCCTGTTAACAGTGATAAAAAAGGAATTAAGTTAGTTAAGTATTCTAAAAATCCTATTAAAGAAAAATATATTGAGTATATCGATGAGCCAATTACGACATTGCAAATTGCATTAATGGTTCCTGTCGCTTACGATTATTCTCCATATATTGCTAATTTAAAATTATGTTTAGGAAAGCAGGTATCTAATGTATAAAGATCAGATCTATAAATTAGAATATTATCGCCAACGATTAATCGATCAAGCATTAAAATCTGGCGAGTACATTAGCGATAGTGCTTTAGATTCTGCTTTAGAAGAATATGATACGCAATTAGCATTATTTAAACATCGTTACATTCAAGAAGGTTCTAAACTAAATGTGAATGAATTCAATAATGAATTATATGTTTTATATAATGATTTATTAATATTATACAGGACTGTTTATGAATTAACTGTCGAGAAATTTAATAATACCAAAGATTTAGTAAATATTAAATTAAGTAATTTAGAGCGCATTGCGAATCAATATTATAATCGATCCAAATTAGAAACAATCGCTATCTTTGGCGATACATTAGTTTTCCAATCTAATAACTTCGACATGAAGAATAAAGATGGTAAAACATATGTTAAGTTACCAGCATTTACAACATATGCTGGAGCGACATTAGCTTTCTTAGCTAACGTCGAAGACAATAATGTTAACGTAGTTTTAGAATTGTCGCCGACAGAAAACATTCTTAACTACGAATCTAATGAATCGTTATATCAAGTTCCAGGTGAGCCTACGATTAAAACAGAATTTTTCTCGTTAGACTCTAGTAATAAATATTTCGGTAGCTATCAGCTTCCGCAGAAATTTGAAGATACATATAAGTCTCAGTATTATTTGTATTCTGGCCATAATATGATTAAAGTCGATAATCAATGTATAGAATTAAATCAATATAATAACGTTCAAAATCCTTCTGAACACGATGTAGAATTTTATATATATAAAGGTACTCATGTCGATTTTAGTTTTACACTGGATCCTATTAAAACTAATATTAACAATCATTTAGTAACGATTACCGATAAAGTGCAATACTTTAAATTTAGAATGCCGCCTTATGGACAAGTATCTTTTAATACTGATGGCATCGTTTTTGCGGCTGTCGACAACTGTATCATTAAAGATAATCATATTTATTCTAGAACTTTCTATGATGGCGCCTACGATAATATGTTAGAAATTATTACTTACGATAAAGAAGTTAATTACGATAATCCAGTAGCCGTAATTGAAAATCCATCTGGCAATACTCTTAAAATTAACTCTTTAGCGATTAAGCAGAATAGGTATAACGAATATGATCAAGTATAATATACGATTTAATGGATCTTGGGAGTATGATAAGTTCGTTTTAAATTATTATAATTTAGCTAACGAAATTAAATTACTCAAAGAAAAATTATTAAAGTTAGAATCTCAAAATGAATCCATAAACGATACATATAAAAAATTAGTCGAATCTAATATTTTAGCTAAAACATATCGTCAGTATTCTAATTTCTATTGAGGTATAATATGGAATTAAAAAATACATCTAAGTATTTTACTGAACTTGTTGAGTCAATGCAACAAGAATATAATGATTTAGAAACATCGATTATCAAACAACATAATTCTTATGATAAGAAGCTCGAGATTATGAATGCTGTATTAGAATATAGTAATTATTTAAATAATCAAATGTCTCGTTATATCGATTCTCTTAAGGATGGCAACCGCATCAACGAAACTATTTTCGACGGTGAAACAGTATTAAAAAAGAATATTTATAATGCTAACAAGATTTTATTTGCCGACACAAATAAAGTATTAGAAGCTAATTCTAATTATGAGAAATATGGTAATTGTATTCACCCTAAAATTGTCGGTAATTTAGATAATTTACTTAACTTTAATTCTGCTGCTGGTTATATTTTTAAAAACTCAGCAACAGTTTCTATTAACGAAGAAGTTAAAGAAGAATATATCGATGTATTAAAACACGATACAATCTTAAATAAGATGCCTACATTTTCTCAATATTCTTCCGATACTGTTACGCTAACAATTGAGTTCCCCGATAATCCTATTGTCGGTTCTGCGACTTGTAACGCTATCGAAATTTCTCCGTTCTTAGCTGGCGCATCTATCTTAAAAAATATTACGATTATTACGACACCAGGTACTCAATTAAGTAATAAAGCTATCGTTATCGATTATGATCAGCCATTAGAAGATACACGAATCTTATTCGATAATACATATAGTATTAAGACAATGGTTCTTAATTTCAAACTAACGTTCGTAAATAATCTTGGTATGTATCCATTCGGATTACGCCATATTTATTTATATAATGCGAACTTCGATACGAAGAATAGCAATATCGTTATCAAAAACGAATATAAAAATTTAATTAAGTATATTAACGATAATATTGTTATATCTGATCAAACTGCCGATGAAGTCGGTAATCGATATAGTAAACATAGTACGACTTGCAGCGAAATGGATATTAAATTATATAGTTATTTATCTAACGGTAATTTATTATATCCGATCGAAACGCATGCTCGAGATATCGTTAATCAAATCTCTCGAAATACAAAAGTATTCTATGCCGATATTCCGGTTAAAAAAGCAATGTATAGTATAGAATTTTTAAAGGTTCGGACTTAGTGTCCGGGCCTTTTCTTTTTCGGATTCTTATGCTATAATAACTCATGAAGGTATTATTTTTAATCGGAGGATATTTTATGGTTAGTGGATTATGGTACGAAGAAAATATATTAGGCCATACGACAGATAAAACGTATGTTACACAATATACGATAGATTACTTATACGATAATTTTTACAGTACAAACGATATCGTAAAAATTTTGTCCACGTTTCGTAAAGAATTTATTAAATATTGTGATCTGCCATCTTCTCTTTGGAACGGACTTATTAAAAGAGATACTTATTATTTTCATCCAGAATTACAAATTTTATCACGACCACCTAAGCTTAATATCGGACTCGATATTCAAGTCGAAGAAGTTAAGTTTTTTAAAGAAATGAAAATTTCTTATACGAAAGAACAATTGTTATCCTATTATTATAAGAAAGCTAATTCTTTAACGATACGGGATGCAAAACGAGATGTCGGTGCTATCGATTATTTATTAAATCGATATAATCGTCAACTTATGGATCCATTAGATATTCTGCTTTATCTAATCGATGATCATGCACACGAAGTTAGTTCTTTACTTAACTTAACTAATTACGAAATAGATACACTTGAAAAAGTCGAATCTATTTATTGGGATAATCATAGAGCTGGTTTAGATAAAGTTTTCTACAGATGGAGTTAAATATGAGTATTGATTTTTATAAAGAGTCTTTAGCGACCTATGAAGAATATGAAATAGAAAGCGAAAAAGACGAAGAAGAGGGTTATGATACGGTTAGATTCCCTTCGTTTAATAAGAATCTAAGCGGTCTAACAAAAGGTTTGTATATTTTTGCCGGTGAATCTAATGGCGGTAAAACAGCTATTATGTCTAATCTATTAAAAGATTTAGGGACTAATCCTAAGAATAACCTATTAGCTATTTACTATACATTAGACGATACTGTCGGAGAAGTTATTCCTCGTATTATTGCGATGGACCAACAAATTCCGATCGCGATTGCCGGTAAACCAAAACGCTACCAAAAAATATCATCGATTATTCCTCGATGCCCTGAAGAAGAAGAATATTTCGCAAGAATTAAAGCTCAACTTCAACGTCGAAAAGACGGCATTCAACTATTAAAGGAACAGAGCCATCAATTTATGATGACCGACGGAACTCGAGTTCAATCTTTTGAAGATATTTGCGAACACGCAAAACGAGCTCAAGAATTTGTCAAATCGGTAAATCCGGAAAATAATATCATTATCGGTATTGACTCCTTATCTGACTTGCGGTTTAAAAATAGAACTTTTAATAAACCGCAAGAACGTCATGAAGCGTTATCGGAAGAACTTAAAAAATTAGCTAATGTCGATTTACAAGTTCCGGTATTTGGCACGGCACATTTAAGAAAATTAAATCATAATGGCCGACCATCTCTTGACGATCTTAAGGAGTCAGTACGATATCAATATGATGCAAGTGTCGTATTTCTTGTTCATAACGATGTGAGCAAAAATAAAAATAATGCTAAAGTATTTTATAACAGAGAAGGCTACGCCGACATTCAGCCTGTTATAGAGCTAGATTGGGCTAAGAATAAACGAAGCGAATTTAAAGGTAGAAGTTTCTTCTACTTTGTACCTGAGTTCTCTTATGCTACAGAAGCTAATCAACAAGATACTGAGCGTTTTAATAATATCATTCGAGGTTAATAAATGACTATTTACGAAAAAGTGTACGAAGCATTTTCTGAAAGTTTATTAAATAGTTTTCCAGCTACTACTACGGAGAAATCAAATTTCTTAGGTATCTGGATTACGGTTATTAAAGGTTTGACTAATGAACGTTTCCCTACAGCTCCTGTAGTATTCGACGTTCTTAAGTTAACGGCTAAATATGTTTCTACTTTAGTATTAGATAAAGATAATGAAGTAGGCGATACTTTAAAAATATTTAAAGTGCGCGATTATTTAAATAAAGATCTTGCTCTCGCATTAAGCGATGAAGAAGTAGCTGAAGGCAGCGCTCTTATCGAAGATCTTAAATTAAAAATTGCTCAATCTGCAGAATCTGTATTAGGTCAAAAAACTGAAATTCCTCAATTACGACCTAATCTTAATACTCCTGATGCTCTATTTGCTGAATCTTATGAAGTAGCTCGTTGCATTACTAAGTTGTATGAAAATAACTAACGAACAGTTCCTAGACTATCTCGATAGTCCTTGGTACTATAATATAAAATATAATACTCCAATACCGACAGACGAGCGTACATTACGCTCGTTTTTGCATGATATAGCATACGCATTTTTAGGCAGCATTTATCAAAAAGAAATTATCGGCATTCCGGAAATGACTCAAATGTTAGATAATTATTTAAATACTGCCCCTCACCGTATTAATAATAAAGATGTGTTAAAAGGTATTAATTATCTTTCAAGTCTTTATGAGTACTGTCGAGATGAACAACTTAACATTATTTCTATCGGACATTCTCATGTATTAGAATTTGATTCCGGAGAAATTGAAGTCGATATCGGCTCTATCGCATATCGTAACGGGAAATATTTTTTATTCTATCCGGTATTTTCTCATACGTTTTCACAAGAAGAATGCGATAGTAATATTAATTGTACTCTTCATTGGAAAGCAGCATACGATGCATTCGACTTTCAGTTGAGTGGCGTTATGTTTTATTATGCTAAAACTAGAAAAACATTTATTGCGTATCGTGATATAAGCTCGATAGAGCGATTAAACTTTATCGCTAATAATGTTTTACGTGGGATCGATCAAAAGATATTCTTCCCAGTACGAGAAGAATCTTCTAAGAGTCGATTTATTCCAGAACTCTCTAGAACATTCACAGGAAAATAATAATGCCTTATGAAATAGATGGCTGCGTCTATAAGACAAAAGCCTTAAAAGATACTCATATTCTATGGAAAGAATATAAGAAAAAGAAATTAATTAAATCTTTTGAATTACCACAAGTTAAAGATCGAATTAAGAAAAGTCGATATTTCTCTTATAAACCTATTGTCGACGATATTAAATTCGATAGCTTAATGGAAGCTAGTTACTATATTTATTTAAAACAACAGTTGAAAGATAAATTAATCTCTGGATTTGAACGACAAGTCAATTACGAATTGCAACCAAGTTTTAAAAAGAACAAGAAAACGATTCGATCTATTAATTATGTAGCAGACTTTGTCGTAAAAAATTTAGATAAAAGTATTCGTGTCATCGATATTAAAGGTAAGACTACGGTCGACTTTAATCTTAAGAAAAAAATATTCGAATACAAATTCCCCGAATTAACTCTAGAATGTATCCAGTTTCATGATGGACAATGGATGCAACTAGACGACGTTAAAAAATTAAAAAGGAAATCCAAGAAAAAATAATGTCTGAATATAAAGTTCTCGAAGGACAAAAAGAAGCTTGGGAGGAAATTGACGCGATCGTATTAGAGTGTCAGCAAACTAAATGTAACAAAAGAAAAGATGAATTACTCCAAGAATTAATTATTAGATTCGAGCCATTTATTAATATGTTTTATGATTTATTAGTCAACGAAAAAACATATTTAAATAATAAAGTCTCTCGTGATTTTATCTGCTTGTATATTGCCGATAAAAATTTACGTTTTAAAATCTTTAGGAATACGCGATTATCTAAAACTGAATTCAACGAAGTAAACCGATCTTTGTCTTTAATTCGGGATAATTATGGTAAGAATAATGACGTAATGACCGATCTTCATTATGTATTTACTCAAATGGTGTTGACGTATAAGAAAACTAATCGTAGCTTCAATACATTTGTAACGTATGTATTTAAATATCGTTTATTCCATTTTATTTCTAAATTCTTACGTGATAGAATTAATAATGGCTACGATAGAACGGCATTTGAAGAAGTTAACCTTAACGGTTATAACTCGATGCATCATATGAATATCGAAGATCAAGTTACGATCGACGACAACGGAAATTTTAGTGATTCCTGGTTATCGGGTTTAACTTGTTCTGACGTATTCGACGAACTTAATGAACTCGAACGAAATATTATCGTTAAGATATTCGTTCAGACTAAACGACCTAAAGATATTCAAAAAGAATTAGGCATATCTGAAGCTAAATATAGAAAGCATAGACGACTAGCATTAAGCAAGTTGGAAGCGGCTACAGGATTAAAAACTAAATATTTAAAACCTTTGAAGGCGAGCGAATAATGCTCGCCTTTTTCTTGTTTATGTGTTATAATATATCAGAAAGGTGGTTACTTATGATAGATAAAGATAAGTACAGGTTAACGTTAAAAGTTAACGATTTAGTGGCTCAGATATTGGCCCTAAAACAAATTCCATTAGATGTAGCATATAATATTCTATACGACCAAGATAAAATATTAAATATCGATGAAACAGAACCGATCGTTAATATCGATAAAGCAGCTAAATTTTTAGTACAATGCTTTAAAGAAGGTCGAAATATTTATGTATATGCCGACTATGATGTCGATGGAATGACAAGCGGAACGATTATGAAAAAATTTTTATCGAAGATTGTTCCGACACATAGTGAAGTTTACTTTCCTGAGCGAAGCGATGGTTATGGCTTAAGTGTTAAGTTTATCGAAGACATAAATAAAAAATATGAACGGCGAATTAAGCCTCTTATTATGACGGTCGACAACGGTATTACGAAAGTCGAAGAAGTCGAACTTTGTAAAAAATATAATATACCGGTATTGATTACCGATCATCATTTACCACAAGAAATTTTGCCAGATACAATCGTTGTCGATCAGCATATTACCGAAAGCGATCATTGGGCAAAAGCAATATGCGGTGCTGGTGTTGCTTATTATTTTTGTCGGGCTATCGAAAATGAATTAGGTTATAATCATTATGAAAGCGATAAATTACTTTATTTAACGGCTATCGGTACGATTGCCGATGTAATGCCATTAAGTAGTTATGTTAATCAAGCTATCGTTCGTAAAGGTTTTAATCAGATTCAGAAGAAACAAATACCGAATACGTTACGAGTATTCTTAGATATGCTAACTAAAGAAGCAATTACGGCCGATCTCGTATCTTGGCAAATTGCTCCTCGATTAAATGCATGTTCTCGATTATTCGATATCGATGCTTCTATTAAATTATTCGACGTAAGCGAAGAACCGATCGAAACATGTAATACTGTCGAAGAATATAATACTCGACGTAAGGAATTAACTAAAGATTTTAGTGAAAGAATTATTAGTCAATACGATAAACAAAACGACGATAGTGAAATAGCTTTAGTCGTTAACGACGAAATACCGGTCGGTATTATCGGTATACTTGCAGGACGACTTCAAGAGTATAGTGGCAAACCTAGTTTTGTCGGCTTATCCGATAGTGAAGTCGTTCATGGTTCTGCTCGAAGTAATACGTATCCATTAGATTGGTTGTTGTTTAATGAACCCTCTGTAGCTTCATATGGCGGCCATGCAGCCGCTTGTGGCTTTGCGATATATAAAGATATGCAAGACGAATTTAAACTCGCTCTGAGTGCAAAAATCGCATCCTATGTGCCACCTGAAGAAGTTACTATCGAGCCGAAAGAACTTGAATACATCGATCTTACGTTGTCTGATTTGACATTAGAATCTTATAAATCATTTAATTTATTCTCGTTCGACGGTTTAACTTTTACCAAACCGCAAGTTAGAATATCTGGGTTGAGTGTTCTCGATGTTAAACCTAGCGGCAATAATCCTGACAACATATGTTATACAGTATTCGACGGAAAAACAAAATTAAGCATCTGGGCATGGAGATTAGGAGATCTCGGAATTAAAGTTGGCGATAGAATTACGATGTGTGGTGATATCGAGAAAAATTTTATGAAGCCTAGATTATATACTTTAAACGTAAAGAGTATATTCAAGGAGGAATAGTAAAATGTTTACGCATTTACATGTACATACATCATATAGCTTTTTAGATGGCTATTGTCATATACCGAAGTTGGTTAGTCGTGCTAAAGAACTCGGTATGGAAAGTTTAGCAATTACCGACCATAATCATATGGGCGGTATCTATGAATTTTTACAAGAATGTAAAAAGCAAGATATTAAACCTATTTTAGGATATGAAGGGTATCAAACATGGGATACGCTTGCGCTATCTAAACCTGTTGAAGAACGTTGGGCTGATGCTGCTTATAAGGCTAAAGAAGCTGGCGACTTAACCGAAAAAGAAGCTGAAGATTTAGCATCTGGTAAAAAAGGTGTTAAAGGTATTAAAGATATTAAAGCTCGTGCAGAAAAACATATGTACGATATAAGACAATATCATTTAATCTTATTAGCTAAAAATCAAACAGGTTTAAATAATTTAATTAAGTTACAAAGCGAATCCGCTAAAGTATGTACATATAACGGCCGCTTCTTGTTCGATATGCCGATGCTTCGTAAATATAGTGAAGGTGTTATCTGTACGACAGCATGTGTTGCAAATATGGTAGCGAGTCGTGTTCGCAAAGATGATTTAGATAAAGCCGAAGAACTTATTTTAGAATATAAAGATATCTTCGGCGACGACTTTTATCTCGAAGTTCAACCTAATGCATTCGACGACCAAGTTAAAGTAAATAATTTTTATTTAACAATGTCTCAGAAACATAACATTAAACTCGTTGCAACAAGCGACGTTCATTATGTCTTAAAAACCGATAATAAAGACCATGATGTATTAGTATGTGTCGGTACTGGTACCGATATCTATAATCCTAATCGTATGAAATACGATCATAACTTCTGGCTTAAAAGCGAAGAAGAAATGCAGGACGGGTTTAAATATTTAATTAATACGTCTGAAACTGAAGTAAATGTTGCTCGTGCAAAATATGCTTTGTATTTAGAAGCAATGCATAACACTCAAGAAATCACTAATAAAGTCGGCGAATATAAATTAGGTAGCGATGTACCATTAATGCCGAAATTGCCTGGCGTTAAGAACACTAAGCGCAAGCTACGTGAGTTAGCATATAAAGGTCTATATGAATTAGCTAAACGATATGATTATATCGCTAACGATATTAAACGATATGAACAACGTTTAGCTTACGAACTTAATATTATTAATTACAAAGATTTTGCCGACTACATGCTTATCGTTCGTGAATATGTTAAATGGGCTGATGATAATGATATTATGACAAACCAAGGTCGCGGATCAGCCTGTGGAAGTCTTGTTTTATGGTGCATTGGCATAACAAAAAATATCGACCCTATTAAATATGACTTATTGTTCGGTCGCTTCTTAACGATAGACAGAACAGGCTTACCAGATTATAAAATTGCATAAAACAATTATATGTGTTATAATATTTATAAATCAATATAAATATGAGGTAACATATATGTCAAAATTAAAAAAAGAAATACAAGATAAAATTGTAGATTTATATAACAAAAAACATGGATCTCCATATATTGCTGATAAACTTGGTCTTAGACCTGGACAAGTTTCTTATTTTATTCGCAAAAATATTGGAGCAAGATCTCATAGAGAAGCAAATTCAAGATATTCTTTTGATGAGAATTTTTTTAATAAAATTGATACAGAAGAAAAAGCATATTGGTTAGGATTTTTAATTGCTGATGGCTATATTACAAAACGTGACAATTCATATAAAATTGGCATTGCTTTATCTAGTTGTGATATTAATCACTTAGAAAAGCTTAATAAAAGTTTAAATAGCAATTATCCAATAAGAACATATGAAGCAACTAAAAATTCATATTCTAATAATAGTTATAGTAGATTAATATATAGTTCAAAAATTATGTTTGATGATTTATTAAAATATAATTTTGTAGAACATAAAACTAATATATTAAATCCTCCAAATATAAATTTATTAAATGGTTTTACTTCTGATTTTATTAGAGGATATTTTGATGGAAATGGTTCTATTGCTCATACCAATACAGAGAAGAACAATAATTATGCTTTTAAATTAGTGTCAACTAAAGAATTTCTTGACTTCGTTAATAATTATATAAAAGAAAAATTAGGATTTTCTGCTAATAAATATTATAAAAGAAAAGATTACCAAGAAGTAATGTCTTTAGAATTTGGTGGAAACTTAAAGACACAAAAGATCTTAGATTTGTTATACAAAGATGCAAGTATCTATTTAGATAGAAAATATAAACGATATATCGATTTATGCAATTTAAACAATAGTCGTGCTTTAGAGAAATCTAAAGCTTAAAGAGCTCTAAATTGCTGGAACATCCTTAGAGCTTGTCTTGCTACAACATATTGATGAAATAAGCAAAAGTGTGATATGCTAAAAAAAGACAAGATTGGAAAATCAGCAGCGAAGCCTCGAATAGAGGAACGTTCAACGGCCAGTCCAAAGGGACGTAGGAATAATAATTCCGAAATGGAGCAACCTAAGTTTTTATTTTAAAAATAAAAATATGGTGAAGATATGGTCTATTCCCTAATAAATATAGCGAAAGCTAGGGTATAAAAGGTAGACTCAGATTTTAGCTACTTTGGCCGAGATAAGGTTATCGAACATATTAAAAGTTTATACGGTGAAAATAATGTAGCTCATATCGGTACATATTCTCAAATGGGCGTTAAATCTGGCTTAAAGGATATTGGACGTGCCCTTAAAATCTCGTTCGATAAAATGAATGCATTATCTAAAATTATCGACGATTTTAAAGATGTCGTTCCACCTCAACCAAAATTTAAACATTATGATGCATTAAAAGATGGTAATACTACAGAACAATCTTTATATATTAAATGGCAAAAACTTGAAGCTGACAATAAAGAATTGTTTAGATTGGCTCGAGCATTCGAAGGTCTTAAACGCAACTTCGGTGTTCATGCTTCTGGCATATTAGCAATGCCTTGTCGTGTCGATGATTACTTCCCGACACGTACCGATGCTGATGGTGTAATGATTACACTATTTACCGGAGTTGAATGTGAAGAGTTAGGTACCGCTAAACTTGATGTTCTTGGTCTTAAAACATTGTCTATAATTGAAACAACGTTAAAGCATTTAGATAAAGATGTGCAATGGCTATACAATAACTTCGATATCGAAGATAAAAAATTATATAAGCTATTAGCACAAGCTAAATCAGATTGCGTATTTCAATTAGAATCTGATATGTTTAAAGATTATTTAAAAGAAATGAAGCCAACTTGTTTCGATGATATTGCAGCTACGACAAGTTTGTTAAGGCCCGGGCCACTTAGCGCAAACATGCACCATCAATATGCAAAACGTAAACATGGTTTAGAAAAAGTTGAATTACCATTAAAAAATATTGAAAATATTCTTGATAATACTTATGGAGTAATTGCATACCAAGAACAGCTAATGCAAATATCAAAACAGGTTTCTGGTTTCGATGATAACCAAGCAGATTCAATTGTTCGCAAAATCACGGCCAAAAAGAAAGCTAGTATGTTCCCTATGATGATTCGTTGTCATATTTATGGGAAAAAAAATTGCGAAGGTCCTGAAGGCTGGGAACAAGATGATAGTGCTCCTTGGTATGATCCTAAAGGTAAGTATGGTCCTGAAATTAAAGGAGCTATTGCTAATGGATATACTGTCAAAGAAATGAATGATTATTTCGACTATATCATGGGATTCGCGAGCTACGCGTTTAATCGCTCGCATGCTGTTGCTTATTCTTTTACTAGTATGCTTACTACTTGGCTTAAATTATATCATCCGGTAGAGTTCTTTGCTGCATATTTATCGATGCAATCTTTAGAAGATTTAGTTCGTTATATTCCATTAGTTAGAAAGGAAGGGATTGACGTTGAAGTTCCAGACATTAATGTTTCAAATCTTGATTTTACTCCTAATGGAAACACTATCTTATTTGGTCTTGGGTCCATTAAGGGCGTGGGTCTATCTTCCATACCTGCCATAATCGAACATCGACCTTATACTTCTTTAGAAGATGCTATGAATAAAATCGGCAAGAAAGCATTTAATAAACGTGTCGGTTCAGCTTTAATTAAATCGGGTGCTTTCTCTAATATTAAACATAATCGTCTAGAATTGATAAATGAATTCTATGACTTAAGAAAAGATAAAGATGAACGTTTAAATAATGAAGATTATGGGAAGGAACTTATTATGAGCTTCGAAATGGAAACATTAAATTGTCCGGTAACATATACACCAGAATGGTTCTCTATGGAAGATAAAACTGAAGTAGAAAACGTTAAAGTTAAAATAACGAAAGTCGATGAACGCAAAGATAAGTCTGGCAACCTTATGGCATTTTGTAAAGGCGATGTTGGTGGCGGCGTCGAAATCGATTTAATCGTCTTTAGTTCTATTTATCTAAATAATTTGCCTTATATTAAATATGATGAAACAGTCTATTTATCTGGTAAAAAAGAATCTGATTCTAAGATGATTGTTAAGAAAGTTAGCCTGTCATAGACAGGCTTTCTTTGTAATATAATTCTGTAATCGATGTTATTTAAACCCTATGAAAAGGATAATATAAAATGGCAGATATTAAAGGTAATATCCTTGTCGACAATGGCGCAGGCGGCAAGGATCCGTTTTACGGAAAAACGACGGCCGATCAAGTTATGTTTAGCGACGGTGAAACATTAGAAGAAAAGTTTCGACGTTTAATCGTTGATCATGCTTTACTATCTGATCGTGCCGGCACTGCAGATAGAAGTGATTTAAGTGAAGATACTCGTAAATTTATGGGCCATCCGATCGAAGACTTCTTGTTGCGCGACGAATTATATGCAGCTATTATAAAAGCTAATGATAATAACGATTGGAAGAATAGTGTTGGTTCTGTAACCGAACTATATACGACATATCCAGATGCAACAGTTGGCAATGTTGTAGCTGTTAACGGTGGAGATACCGCAGGATCTCTCTATCGGTTTAATGGAACAGACTGGGAGATTTTGGTAAGAAATGGTAAGAGTGTTCTTCCTAATAATGTTGTCGATAAAATTAATCAAAGCGTTATTATTCAAAAATTAGAATTCGGCACTAATAAATGGATTAAACAAGGTGAAGACAATTATGAATTATCCTTGGATATTCCTAATGTCGAAATTGTTCAGGTCGTAATTTATGACGGCATTAATAAGAAACTTAGTACTATTACTCCTGAATATAATGCAAACAAAGTAATTCTTCATAGTGTATTCCCAGAACGTGGGTATATTCTATACTACACTCAACAAAACGATGTATTGAATTACGGTGATTCTGTATGATTCAAAAATTAAAAGAACTTGTTGGTCTTCGCGAAATTAACGCGAAGATCAACGAATTTGATACCGAGATCGAAGATCTTAAACGTATCTCTGGTACAACAGTTACGAAACAAACGTTATTAGATTTTATTAAAACTAATAAAAAAGCAATCGAAGACGCTATTCAAGGTCTACAAAATCGATTAAATGATCTTAGAAATACGATAGCCAATAAATTATCTAGCTATTATACTAAGGCTAATAGTAATGATTTATTTGCTTCATCTTCTATGGCCGATAGCTATTTACGCAAAGATCGTGATGAAACTATTAATAATAATTTTAACGTTAACGGAACAATTAATTTAAATAATACTAGCGGTCCAATCATTCAATTTGGCAACGGTAGTTGGGAAGTCCGTCCAGGATATTTTAAAATGATTTCTCCGGACGGCAATGTTCCGATTGAAATTCGAAACGGTGTTACCTATATTAACGGTCAAGAAATCGTTACTGGCGTTAGTTATATTTCTCCTGGTGAATGGGTCGAACTTCCAGGTAGTCGAAATACTCGAAACGTAAACTATTCTAGCGTATATGGTGACGATGCGAATCAAATGTTAATCGTATACCAATATCATGACGACAATGATAACGGGCATTTATATATTAATCATATATTGATCGAGTTAAGTCTAGGTCAACCTTATTATAAGGATGGAGATTGCACGATTAATTTACAAAATGGCGTTATTAATCTTGATTGGAGTAAAGAAGGATTTAACGGCATTATAAAAGCAGTTTATTATCGATAGGAGTTTTGTATGGCAAAAAGAATGGAAAAATTTTCTGTGTCATATAAAGCGACACAAGAAATTAATAAAATTATAGATAGCTTAAAAGATATTATTAAAGATACTTCTGATAAAACAATTTCGACAAACGACTTTATCAAAGAGTTTAATAAAATTAACTTAATTTATAATAATGCTAGAAAAAGTTTTTCTGAGTCTTTAGAAAATATCAAAAACGGATTTAATGAAACTATTAAGTCTTATTTTAACAAGCAAGAACAAGACGATCGTTATTTAACAAAAGTTAGTTTAAATAATGCAATTTTAAAGAATCAAAATTTAGACTATCAACATAAGCTAATCCTTGCCGGCGATAATAAGATTACCGGTCATAAAAATGGCAATACATTAATGACCCTTAACGGAGTAAAATTAATTATTGATGGTGATTGGCTTAAATTAATTAATCCTGATGGATCTGAATTATATGCTAAAAATATTAATACCGGTACTCAACGTTCTCTAGGTGAAGATATTTTCCAGTTAAAAGAGCGTACTTATATTCCGGCTGCTTGGAATGAAATTCCGAATAGCTCTATTAACAATGTAGGCGGTACAGTTCAATTACCGGCGAAATGGAATGATTTAGTTCTTATCGTCGATAATACATATCACGAAGGTGGTCATGATCTACAAAACGATCATCGTATTGCGCCAGCTTATGTATATATGTGCAGAGCCGAAGTTCCGATTAAATTCTTAACTCCGTATTCTACGGTCGGTGTCGAGGTAACATCATCTTATGTTAAGTTAACTCAAAAGACTGGTCCTGTATTTACTGGGTATAATAAAAGCCGTAATAACGGCAATGTTATGAAGGTGTTATGGCGATGATAGAACATTTAAGAAGTAGAACGACTACGTTTTTACAAGTAAGAAAAATAAATGAAATAATTGATGCCATAAAATCTTTTAGAGACGCCGCTGAAGGAACTGGCGTTAACGGTTTACTTAATCAATATACTAATCGTATTAATCAAATGAAAGATTATTTAACGAATACTGTTCCGACATCTATAGATGATTTATTGGCTTTCATTAATAATAAGCTTTCTGGATATTATACGAAACAAGAATCAGATAATAAGTTTTTAAATAAAAATAATGCCGGCGATTATCTTCGTTATAATGATTTAAATCTTGACGGTAATTTAACGATTAATTCTGGTAATCAACCAGCTATAAAGTTTAATAAATCCAATGGCGTATTATTTACGATTGATGGTGTCGATATTTCTGTTTGGCCTTTCGTTATTGCAAAAGATAATAATAAATATTTAGAAATAAATAATAATGGTTTGGCTACCGGTAAAACGATTATTACTAAAAATAATTATCGTAAATTCGTAAAACTTCCTCAATGGAAAGACGGTAATTCCATTGGAGAATCGAACAAAAATGATTGGCGTGAAGTATATGCATATAACCCATATAAAAATGATTTCCATACAGTATTCTTTATGATTAAAGATGCTTATAAACGAAAATATAATCCATATGAAGTTAACGATAATTCAAGCCCGATGACAAATATGTCGGTATCGTTCCAAAACTATTATGGCGGCGATAAGAACTATCAAACAATTTCTCGTATTGATCAAAATCCATGGAACTGGAAATTCGAAGTTCATGAGATCTGGCGTCGACGTAAAAAACACCATAGTAGTTATAGCGATTATTGGGAAGGTTTAGGAGGATATATTATTAAATGTCGATAGATATTAATACATTGAGAAACGAGATTAATAATCTTATTTCTAAAATAAATAGCCTCGAATCAACCATTATCGATAACGATCAGTATGTTAATGTCTTAGATTTTTACGATAACTTTATTTCGGTAAATGAAACGTTAAATAATTTATCACTCGACACTGTCGATATTGCTGGATCTATATTTTTAAATAATAATAAGATTAGCTCTAACGAAATCTTGGTCGGCAATAAGTCACTTTCATTCGATCAACGATTATCTTATAATAATCGATCCGTTAAAAATAATTATGATATGGCATTACTAGAATATAAAGAATATACTTTATCTAAATTAGAAAAAGGTGACTATTATATTTTGGTTAGCGTAAGCGGATATTCTATCCCATTAACTATTAATTATTGCGGAAAAGATTTTAAGAATAATCTTATCACGATAAAAGATGGCATTATTTCATCCGATAAAGAATTTAAAATATATAAAAGGTAACATATGATTAGTTTAATACATGATGATTCTGTTAACCTTGCCGACTTACAAAATAAAATTATCGAAATTCAAGATTATTTAAATACTAGAAAAAATGATATAATCGACAATATGGTTTCTCTTAATATCGAGAACTATACGATCGACGATAATCAGTATTATAAAAAAACTAAACGATACGATTATTCAATCGATACTTTGGATACTCAAAAGATTATTGGAAGTATAAATATCGATGAAGATCATATCGAGCTTGGTGGTAGAAAATTATCGGGTAAATTATATAACGGAACAAAATTATTATCTAAAAATGATAATTCTTATGACTGGGTCGAAATCCCGATTAAAGAAAATATAGATTTATCTCATGCCCATGAAATAAATATTATTTTTAAAAATAATAATAAAGTTTCCAATTTGTTTATCGTAAAAAAATCTGGTACTTATAAAGATATCGATCAAACAATTATTGTATCTATTCTAGAGAATAACTTAATTATCGATAATGTCGAAAAGGTTTCTAATATTTTTATAAGATAAAAGGATACTATTCAATGAATGAAATTTCATTAAGTGCTATTAATGATTCACTTATGAGTTTAAATCATAATGTATCTGAAATTATTAATCAAGCGCATACTCAAATTAATGAACATTTAGACCAAAACGGTATTACTTTGAGTAATATAAATAGCGAGTATCTTAATAAAAACCAACGTAACGATAAGATAATGGTTAACAATTTATTCGTAAAAGAATTAAAATTAAATGGTAAAAATATATTTGACGGAGACGTAATCTCTTATGGCTCTAATTCATTATCTTTATCAGATGAATTGTTAGTGAATGATGAGCAGGTATTATTGGAAAATGATACCTGCTCTACTTTGTGTTATGAAGGCGTTTATTCTGCATACTTATTAAGCAATAAATCTGAAATCGTTATTTCTGGTTTATATGAAGAATCGAATATCGGTGATTTAATTATTCCGGTATCTATTTTAGAGAAGAACTCGACCACTACTGTTGGTAATGAAAATTTTGCAGTTCTTATTAAATGCACTGATGACGAATGTTCGATCGAACCAGGAAATCAACAGTCAGTTATTACGAACGTAATTATGAGGTAAGAGAATGAAACATTTTATCGATCAAGCCTCGTTAGATGAAACGAGTATTCAGTACCTGGTTTATAAATTAAATGAAGTTATTCGTGTCGTTAATAATAAACCAGATATCCATGATTTAGAATACTGGGCTGATACGTTAAAGCAATTCGAAAAAGATGGTTCTATTAATACTTATACAGATTTAATGGAAGCTCTTAAAAAGAAACCGGACTTTAATCAAGTAAGAGATACTGTTCGTGATGAGTTAACAAAATTTGTCGACCAAATGAATCAACGTATTTATCAACCGACATTAGACCAGTTGTTAAAAATAATTGGCGACGCATTGCAAGAATATATTCATGCGCAAGTCGACGATTATTTAAATAAATCTATTGATGATTTGAAAAACAGACTTAGTGCTGAATTAATCTATTGGAATTAAAGGAGATAATAATCTATGTCCAAAAAATTTGTAGGTAAAGCTCATTTTGGTTTATACGATCCAAAACGTGATAAAGGTATTGAAATTGGTGGTTCTGGTAATCAAGGTGGTTCCACTACTCCAGTCGATAACAAAGCTGTTGAAGACGTAACAAAACAAGCTAGTGCAAACAAAGAAGCATCTGCTGCTAATAAAGTATTAGCCGAAGCTAATAAAGCTGCCGTTGCTAAAGTAGCTGCCGATCTTGCTGCTAAACAAGCACAAGACGTTATTACTTTTTTAAGTAAAGTTGAAGCTGCTGCTCAATATCAACCTAAAGGTGAATATATCACCGATGCTAAAGTAGCTGAAAAAATTACCAAAGCTCAAGGTAAAGCTGACGAAGCTGCTGCTGCTAAATTTGCGACTAAAGCAGAACTCGAAACAGCAACTGGTGGCGTATCTGCTAAAGATCTTAAAACTTTAAAAGATGCTATTGAACTGCTTCGCGATAACCCAGATAGCATTGCCGAAATCGCTAAAAAAGCCGATAAAGATAAAGTATATGATAAAGATGCTATCGATAAGTTGATCAAAAAACTTAACGATAAAGATACCGATCTTGAAAAAGCTATCGCTAAAGCAGCTACTGCTGACGACGTAGTTAAAGCTGCCGAACTTACTGAAAAAGTTAAAGCTATTGTCGATTTAACTCCATATGCTAAAACTGCTGAAGTTGAAGCTACATATGCTAAAAAATCTGATTTAGCCGATAAAGCCGATAAAGCTGCTATCGAAACTGAACTTGCTAAAAAAGCTAATGCTAGCGATTTGACTCCGCTTGCTACAAAAGAAGAGTTGGCTGGCAAAGCCGACGCTACTGCTCTTGCTACTAAAGCCGATCAAACAGCATTAGATAATCTTAAAGCTGAAGTTAAAGCTAACGATGCTGCTGTAAAAGCAGAAGCTGCTGAACGTAAAGCTGCCGATACTCTTAATGATGCAAAAGTAAAAGGTATCTCTGACGATGTATCTAAATTAAAAATTGATGCGGCTCAAGCTAAAGTAGAAAATGAAAAAGCGTTAAGCCGCAAGGCGGACCAAGAAGCTGTTAATACTGCTCTCGAAGGTAAGGCTACTAAAGCCGAAGTTGCCGAAGCCAAACAAGCTGCTACCGATGCTGCTAAAGAAGCTGCTAAAGCAAATACTGCTCTCGAAGGTAAAGCTGATACTACTGCTCTTGAACCATTGGCAACTAAAGAAGCTTTAAAAGGTGCTAAAGATGAATTAGCTCAAGCTGTTGAAGCTGCTAAAGCTGCAGCCGAAGCGGCGAAGACGGAAGCTAAAACTGGCGAAGCTGTAACTGAAGCTAAGACAAAAGCCGAAGCTGCCGATGCTAAAGCTAAAGAAGTCGAAGCTGCTCTTGTTAATTATGTAACTAAAGCTGTTGCTGATGAAGCATACCAACCTAAAGGTGAATATGCAACTAAAGCCGAAGTTCAAGCTATCGGTTCTTTGGACCCAGCTACGCTTCAATCTCTTAAAGATCTTGCTCAACAATTAGCTGGTCATGCTGATTTAACTACAGTACTCGATAAGTTAAATAAAGTATTCACTAAAGACGAAGTTAACGAAAAATTGGCGGCAAAAGCCGACGTAACTGCTCTTTCTGAATACGCAGAAAAAGCTGACGTCGAATCTAAACTTGGCGATAAGGCCGACAAAACAAAAGTAGCCGAAGATATTCAAGCTGCTAAAGATGTAGCTGATGCAGCTGTTCGTGAAGTAAATACGACTGCACAACAAGCTAAAGCTAAAGCAACTGAAAATGCTGCAGGCCTTGAAGAAGCTAAAACTAAAGTCGAAAAAGCTATCGAGGATCTTGGTAAATTAACGACTAAAGTTAACGACCTTGCTCTTAATGGTGGTACTGGCACAGGCCTTGATGCACAAGCTGTAGCCGATAAAGTAAAAGAAGTTGTCGATGCTCTCGTAGCTCAAGAAAAATTTGTAAGCGAAGCTAAACTTAACGAAAAGCTTGCCGATAAAGCTGATGTTAGTGCGTTAACTGCAGTTCAAGCTAAAGCTGATAAAAATGCTTCTGACTTGTTGGGTAAAGCTGATGTATCCGCATTAGCGGACAAAGCCGATAAAGCTGTGTTCGAAGCTAAAGCCAACGAAGTGGATAATAAATTAAATACTTTAGAAACAGCTACTGTTCCTAACTTGATCGACACTAAGCTTATTGCTAAATTAGCTGGTTATCAAGAAAAAGGCGAATACGTAACTAAAGAAGCTGCTGATCGCGATTATCAACCTAAAGGTGAATATGCTACAGCTGAAAAACTTACTGAAGTTAAAGATATTGCCGATGCTAATAAAGCTGCTATCGAAGGTTTAGATAAAGATAATTTAGTTCACAACGCTGATCTTGTTGTATATGCTCGAGCTGCTAAAGTAACAGAAGATATCGCTGCGGCTGTAGGCGGTTTAGGCGAAGTATACGTAGCTAAAGCCGACGCTGAAACATTCGCTAAGAAAGCTGAAGTAACTACAGAAATCGGTGAAAAAGAAACTGAAATTAAGCGATATGCTGACGGTAAATTCGCAACAAAACAAGAATTAGAAAACGCTACTTTAGCTGCTGGTAACACTGGTCTTAACCGTGCTCAAGTCGAAGGTATCGTCGATGAAAAATTAGGCGATATTAAAGACGCAGTACAAACTATCACTAACATCCAATCCGGTGTTAACGACAATAAATCTGCCGTAAATTCTATTCTTGCTGAACTTGCTAAAAAAGCCGATAAAGATGCTCTTAACGACAAAGTAGCTACCACCGATTTAGAAGATGCTAAAACAACTCTTAACGCTGCAATTAAAGTTCAAGAAAATGCATTAGCTGCTGCCAAAACTGCTTTAGAAGAAGCTATTAAAACTAAGTCTGAAGAAGCTGCTGCTGCTTATCAAACTAAAGTAGAATTTGCAAATTGGGCTCGTGATACATACGGTACAGAAATTGCTCGTATTAAAGACGACATGATGACAGCTGACGAAACAGATGCTGCTATCGATGCTAAACTTGCGACTAACTTGGAAACTCTTAAAGGTATCTTCCAACTTAAAGGTAACTACGTTACTAAAGAAGAGTTAACTAAAACTCTTAAAGATGGTTATATCACTAAAGACGAATCTGATCGTTTGTATCAAGGCGTAGGCAACTATGCTACTATCGAATATGTCGACGATCAAATCGGTAAAAACAAATCTAAGATCGATGAAGTGAATACGGCTCTTGCTGGTAAACTTGATTTAACAGCTGCTCAAAACGTATTCCAAGCTCGTGGCGATTACATGACTCGTGGCGATTTAGATAATGTTGCGACTAGCCCTGCATTTACTAACGCTATCAACAATGCTATTACGGCTAAAGCATTCTTAGATAAAGATACTGCCGACGGCTTATATGCTACTAAAGGTACTTATGTAACAGCTCAAGGCGTAACCGATATTATCGAAGCCGATCCGACTATTGCCGGTAAACAAGATAAATTAACATTCGGTTCTGGTTTATCTTATGACGAAGGTACTAAAACTGTTACAGCTTCTGGCGTAAGTGTTGACTTAACTCCTTATGCTAAAAAAGCTGAATCCGATGCTAAATATGGTCCAAAAGATACTTTAACAGAAGATCAAAAAGGTGTAGTAGAATCTATCCTTCGTGATAAAAACTATGCTACAAATGCAGATCTTGGTAGCTATAGTGCAAGCATGGATACTAGTGTCGGTCAATTAAGAGCTAGTATCAATACTTTAAAAGATACTACTGTTCCAGCTATCGATACTCGTGTAACTGCATTAGAAGGCAAAGCTGCTCCTACAGATTTCACTGAAGATCAAAAAACTAAATTAAATGAAATTCTTACTGGCAAAGGCTATGCATCTCATGAAGATATTGACAACGCTAAAGCTGAACTTAAAGGCGAGTTAGTTACCGAAGAAGCTGCACAGGCTCTTGTCAATGGTGCTGTTACAACTGCTGAAGGTAAAGTTAATGAAGCTAAAGAAGCGTTGGAAGGCAAAATCACAGAATTGAAAAATACTGTAGATGGAATCCATGCTCCAGATTTAAGCGCATATGAAACTCAAGCTCAAGCAGAAGCTAAATATTTAAAACTTGAAGATATCGAAACTAAGTTAAAAGAAAAAGGCTTTATCACTCAAGCTGACTTGCAACCTATTCTCGATGCAATTAAAGCATTAAAAGGTGAATAATATATTGCCTTTCCTTAGAGTTTTAAATCTTCTCTCGTCTACACTTTAAGGAAAAGACTATGCAATTATTTAACTTTTTCACATTTTTAAATAATTATGCCCCCGATGCCGTAGAACGCTTAGTTATGTTTTTTTGCATAAGCTTTATCCTTATTATTATCGATACGATAATGAAGTTATTTAGTTTAACAATAATTAAACATAGCTTATGGCATTACAAGACCATCATAGAAGTGTTCTGGGGTGGTTGGGGACAGCAGAAATCAAGCCGCGTGTTTTATCGCGGCTTTGTTTTTAAACTTTTTCAATATTCTTTATTATGCTTATTCGCCTTCGGTATCGACGTAATTAAGATACCGATTACGGTTCATAGTGGATTTGCTCAGTTAGTCGATGCTATTTCTATCATATGCTATTTAGTAGTAATTATGACTGAGTTGTGGAGCTTTAAAGAAAATTATATGCTGATAAAATATAATCAGGATATAATTTCTAAACTTGACGACGCTGTATTAAATCGATTAGAGGCTGTTTCTCTTGGCGAACTTAAGCTGAAATTGAGGGAAAAGAAAGATGACTAAATTATTTAGAATGATGTTATTTGAAAACGGACAGTTAAGTTATACGCGTGTCATTTCTTTTTCCTTGTTGCTTTTGTTGATCGGAGTAACGTTATATTTAGTTGCTACCGGTCATAACTGGCAACATTATGAAACTCTCGCTAGTTTAACTGGCGGTGGTTCTGCTGCTACTCAAATCGCTAATAAATTTATTAATAGTAAATATAATAGCGAAGTTGGTAGCTATAAGGAAAAAAATGATGCCGAATAAGTATTATTTAAAATGGTTAGTGTTGTGCGGAGCAAATTTGCTCTGCATGGCATTATGCTATTTAACAAATTGGTTCGTCGTTTTATTTGCCGATAAATACGGAAATCTTCCTAAAATTTTTAAATTATGGCAAACTTACGATAACTGTTTAGATGTCGCCTGGATGATCTACGAAAACAATGTTCCAAAATTCGCTCGATACGACTTTAATAAACATTATCTATATCATTTTGAAAGTAAAGGCGACGGATATATGATTCCTGGATACGTCGATCTTATCGACGATAACTTTACTTTGAAAGAAAGATTCCAACGATATGTATGTCGTTGTGCTTGGCTATATCGAAATTGTGGATACGGTTTTGCTTATTATATTTTCGGTAAAACTGTAAACCCGTCCGACGTAAAAGTTTGCGTCAGCGAAAAAGATTTCTTTGTAGCTATCGATACTAAAAATAATATTTTCTGTATTAAAGATGATCGCAGATGGTGTCGATTATTTAAAAAAAGTATTTATCTGGGATATAAGTTTATTAGCGCAAATGGAGCAAAACATCCTTTAAGATGTATGCTTGCAAATCGCATTAATTTCTTTAGACGTGTTAAATAATATTGTAATATACTTGCGTTCAATTATTTAACGACGAAAGGAATATAGGCGTGAATAAATTAAAAGTTGAATCTCTTAAGGTCAATATTTTAAATGCATTGCAATTAAAGACTGCTAAGAGTAATAATAAATATAAAAAAAACGAGATCTATATTCAAGATCCCGACGAAATGATTCAGAATTTTGAAGATATTCAAAATTTAAAAGAATCGAAACAAAATAAATTAAAAGCCGGTAGTTCTATTAGCATCAATAGCGATAACGAAATTAGTGCCGAAGTCGATTTGAGTCCTTATTATACGAAGACACAAACAGCTAAATTATTTATGGGCCGTGACGAAACGTATACTAAAGAGGAGATCGATGAAAGAACAGGTGTTAATAGCATTATTGCTGGTGATAATATTTCTATATCTACTGAGAGCGGTCGTGCAAAAATCGCTACGACAATTGCGTACAAGCTCAGAGATAAAGCAATGTCTATCGGTAATTCTATTTTGGGCCGTGGTACTTCCGTTGGCGTTAATGCTTCAGCAACTGGTGAAAACAGTGTTGCATTAGGTGCAGATTCGGTTGCTACGCTCGCCAATCAAGTATCTGTTGGCAACGATACGACTAAACGTATTATTAGTAATGTCGCAGACGGAGTCGAAGCTAACGATGCGGTAACGGTAGGACAGTTAAATAAAAAATTAAGTACAGCTTTAGATCAACTTAACCGATTAGCTGGTCAATTATATCCGATTGGCTCTATTTATATGAATGTTAATAATGTCGATCCTTCCGCTATTTTTGGTGGTAGCTGGGAACGTATGCCTTCTGGTCGTATGTTAGTTAATAGTGGTGACGGCTTTAATCTCGGACAAGTCGGTGGCGAAAAAGAACATCGTCTAACCGAAGATGAATTAGCTTCTCATAGTCATGACGTTAATAATATTAATGGTAATACTACAAGTACAGCAAAATTAGTTGGCAAATTTTCTTCATCTATTAGACCAAATGGAGACATAACAGATGTTCCATATAGAGATGGTTTTGGAATAGTTTCAAGAGAAAGTGAATATGGAATTCGTGCTAAGGATGGTGGAAATTCTTCACCAGGACGAAATTATGTTATTGATGCTTCTCATAATCATACTATCAATTTAAATATAAATATGTTACCATCCGGTAAAAACCAACCACATAATAACATGCCTCCATATATCGTTGTTAATATGTGGAAACGTATAAGTTAAGGAGATATAAATGTCCGAACAAATACAAAATATTTCTGAAGAAATTTTAGAATATAAAGATAAAATTTTCTTTAAGATGTTTAGCGATGCCTTAAAAGTAAACAAAGCACCGTTTCCTGAAAACGTTGCGCATTATTTAAATAAATTAGTTATAAATATAGGAGTAAGTCCTAATGTGGTTATGCTGAGCTCTGTTAGAAAAGAAAACAATAATTATATTGTATCGTTAACAGGCCCGTTCGATAGCTATGTCGAAATTAACGGTATTGCTACTCATTTTGATAGTGAAGGTAAAATAGTAGATTTTAGTGTACCGGCTCTAATTAAAGCAGACGATATTCTTAACTTCTATATTTCGGTCGTTAATTTTCCGTATAAAAAGGAAAAGCCGACTGATTATACAAATAGTAAAACAGTTCAAAATATGATCGACACTATAGAGGTTTCTATATCTTTAGAAACATACGAAAAAATCGAGGAACCTGTTATTGGTGTATTAAAATATTTTAATAATATTAGTGCTGAATATAATATTAATGCTCAATGGGTTGATAAAACAGATGCTCAAAATACTACTGGTAAAGGGTTTGTTAGACTTACAAATAGTTCTAATGTACCAGTAAAAATAGTATTTAATAATCAAGAACATATTGTCGTAGAAAACGATCATATCGATGTTCCGTTTGATTTAGATGAGTTCTTAGAAGTTTATAAAAATTCTGGTTATAATCAAGCTGTCGCAAAGAATTCAGAAGAAACAGATGTATCGACTGTTGCTGTTACAAATCTTTTAACTCAAGAAGAGTTAAATAATGTTCGATTAACTGTAAATACTGCTATTGATAGAACTAACGATCAAGAGTTCCCCGCAAGAATTAAACCAGTTCTTGCTAATACTAAATTTTTCGGTGAAGCCGGATACTATGTTAATTTCATGGGCTCTATTATAAAAGTACCGTCTCAAACTGAAGCCAATGGTGGTATTCCAGTATCCAAGGCTGAAGTTCTCGCTATGGATGAAAATAATAAAAAAATATTCATTTGTGATAAAGATGGCAACATGATCGGTAAATCAATCACTCCGACAATTTTTGTTACTAATAATGTAAAAACAATAAAAGAATTGATTAAATAAATAAGGAGTATAAATGTCTGATAATAAAATACAAGATATAGCTAACGAGATTACGGCTTATAAACCGAACACAACTCTTTCTTTAATTAAAGCCGCTTTAGAAGATCTTAATGCTCCATTTCCTGAAGAAACAAAATTTTATTTAAAAAAGTTATTTGGCAATATTGGTGTTGCTTATGGTACTGGTGTAAATATTAATGTCGTTACAGAACAAGACGATAATTATATTTTAACATTTAGTGGGCAACCTTTTAGCTATATCGAAATTAATGATACTGTATATAGATTTCCTGAATCTGGTTCATTGACTGTAACAGTAAAACAAGATGCAGAAAATCCTTTCCCATATGCTAAAATTTTATGGGTTCCTATGAACAAAAATCTTCCTGAAGGTTACGAAAAACCAGAAGAAAGTAAATACTTAGAAAACTGTTCTAAAGATTTTACTTATCCTGTGGTAGATGATAGTGAACATAGAAATAAAAATTATGTTAAATTTGGATATATTTTCTATGAAAATCCATCGGAACTTTTATTCTCTGATAATGTTTCTATATATCCAGATCAAAACGATCCTAGAATTCTTAAAGTTAGTGGATTGCTTCCAAATAAGAAATACGAAATTAACGGTGTAAAATTTACTGCCGATAGCGGCGGTATTGCAACGATTGAAGATGGCGTACGATTAGCGGAAACATTTGATGAATTAAAAAATAGTATCGATATTGTTTCTAATTATAAAGGCAAATTTAAAGATGTCCTTCATTCCACAAGAAATGTTCCGGCTCCTGACGATAGCGCAACAGTATATACTGTGCCTAGTGTTTTTGGACGATATTTCTTTATAAATCAGTCACTATTTTCTAGTTCTAATTCTGATTATCCGCACCATATTATTAATCGATATTATGAACCATTAGAAGTCGAATATTTAGGCGAAACTTTCACGATTCCTGTCGGACAAAAATCAATGGAATTTGACGATAAAATACGTGGAAGTATGTTGTCTAAAATTAAACCTGGGACTACCGAGGTAAAAGTAAAAATTAAAAATAATTTCAAATATCCTTGGATAAAAGAACAACGACATGATCGAAGTAATACAATACTTAGTAAAGATTGTATTCAACAATTATTTAATAATGACGACATTTTTTATCAATGGTATACATTTGACGAATTAAAAGAATTTGGCTTCGATGGCAACAAAGTAAATCTTCAAAAAAATGATTATGGATATAATACTGAAATAAATAAATATGTATATGTTATCGATAATGTTTTTAAAACATTAGAAGAAACTGATGAATCTGGTGCTGTCGACTTAATAAATTCTCAAAATTTACCGAAAAATATTAGCGGATTACAAATTATACCGTTTGCTCAAAATAAACAATATACAACAACTTATAATTACAATATTGTTAGCAGTATTGATAGCATTAAATCAGTGAACTCTATTAAAGCATATAAAAAGAATGGATCATATCATCTTATTATAAATTATAATACTGCATCACAAGATAATTTGACATTTAAAATCGGCGAACATAGTGATTTTATTGATGATTTTACGATTGAAGCTGCTATCGGTTTTGTGATAAAAGGCACATTTTTTTAATTCATTATAATATAAAATAAAAGGATAATTTAATATGTCTGAAAACAATCAAATTCAAGAAATTTCTAAATTGATAGCTTCATTATTTTCTCAAGGTTTTAAACCAGAATTCGAGAAATTTTTAGCCGACAAAAACATTCCATTTGCAAATCAAACAGATTTATATATACAACGATTATTTAATAGCGTATTAAATATCCCGAACGTTGAAATTATTTCTTACGACTTTAATGGCTCTGATATTACAGTAAAATTATCTGGGCCTTTTAAATCTTATGCTAATATCAATGGTAAAGATGTTAATTTTGATAATAATGGAATTGCGACTACTGTTGTTAAAAATGCAAAAGTTTCCTCTCAAAATGAAATCTTTTTAAATTTATTAATTCAGTCTGCACCATTTAGAACAGAAAAAGATTCTTCTTTTGTTATTGATTCTTTTTCTGCAGAAGAAGATATTGAGAGCAAAACTTTTGATCTTGCTTATGAAGAAGAAGATAGATTATATAAATTTTTAATTTCTAAAAAAATATATAACGATAGTTTATCAAATATTCTTAGAGCCGAATTTTTAAATAATAAAATTATTGTTAAAAATACAGCGCCATTCGATATTTATGTTAACAATCAAAAGATTAAGAAAAATTCTAAAATAGAAATTCCACTTACTATTAAAAATTTATTAGATAGTAATAATACTTATTCTGGAACTATTTATGATTGGAACAATAAACAGCTAATGGGCGATTACGGATCAATTATCTCGACACAAGCTTTTAGCGCAGATATAGAGCAAAAATTTAATGAATTATTTGACCGAACAAAAGATTATAATCAAGATGGATTATATTTTGACAAAGATTCTGTTCTTAGAGATTATAATAGTTCTAAAATTAATTTTAAAAAGACTATTGAATTCAAAAATAATAATCCTATAAAATATCATATAATCGATCATTATGGAATAAAATCTGGTCAAGTAACTCCGGCAGATCTTAAAGATATTGTTGCTTATCAATGTCCATCTTCATTAGAAACATATTTTTATGATTCTACCGGTAAACAGAAATATATTGGAAATTTTGGCATCAATGATGGTTTTATTATTTTTGATGTGGGTGAATAATATATGACATACGAAGAACAATTAAAACAGGTTCGTGATAACGTAATTAAAAATATTTATCCGACTATTCAACAACAAGGTTCTTCGAATACTATGATTACTTTGCATTGGACAGCTGGTCATTACGACCAGTTGTTCGATGATTATCATATGTGTATCGATGGATCTGGTAATGTACATGTAATGCAAGATTTAGATAATCGTGCTAGCCACTGTTATCGTGAAAATACAAATAACTTTGGCATCTCGGCTTGCTCTAATTATGGTTCCGAATTAAATGGTGATGGATTCACTGGATACTCTACGTATAATCCGGGGCCGGAGCCTGTTAATGCATTACAACTCGAAGCAATGGCGACTGTTATATATTTATGTTGCGTATCTTGGGGTTTACCGTTAAGCCAAGTATTCACTCACGGTGAACGCTGTTTGGCACGTCAAGACTTATACGATTATCCGGCAGAACGTTGGGATCTTGATATACTCGTTCCAGAATGTCATACTCGTACTGAAGACGGTTTACATACTACAGGCGGTAATTGGATTCGTAACCGTGCTCGTGAAATTGCCAAAATGAACGGAATTAATTATTTGTAATAAGGAGACACTATGTCTATTATTTCTGAAATTGCACAAGGTCTTAGTTCCGTCCTCAAGAGGACGCAAAAACCTGTTATGCAATATGCTGAGAATATCGCTCTCGTGGCCGAAGTTCCTTTCGACAAAGAAAAAGTAAATCAGTGCCAAGGGTTTACGTATAATCCTCAAACAGAAAAATTTATCGTAGCTTGTATTAATGCTGACAGTACGACACAAATCTTATATGAGTTAAATAAAGATTTTACTGTTACGCGTAGTGTTGAAAATACTGGCGCCGATAAATTAGGCCATTGTAATACTTTATTCTTCGATGGCAAGGTTCGTGCTACAAATGGTGCTGCTAACGGTAATCGTATTTATACCGTAGGGGATGATTTAACTCCTGGCGAATACAAAGATTATACCGATAACTTTTATAATGTCGGCTATAATCCGGTAACAGGTCAATATGCTAGTGTTTTACCGGGTGCTGATAATAGTACTCGTAGAATTCGTATTTATGCTAACAGTGATTTAACTGACGGTAAAGAATATACTGTTACGGTGAATGAAAAAAACAACGATTCTAACGGCGCTTTGTTCGTCGGCAATAAAGTTATATTCAGCTTAATGAGACGTATCGTAGAAGTCGAAATTAACGATAATACGGCTACTATCGTTAGAGAGTTGGAATTCGAACCGAAAGCCGAAATCGAAGACTTCGCATTAGTCGATGGTGCTATTTATATGGCAGCTAATAGCCACGACTATATTCGTATCTACAAATATGATTTTGCAAGAAGCTATTATAATAATATTAATAACGACTTTTTAAATAATGGTATCGTAGTCGGCAATCAAGTCGGTTATCATGGTCAATCTGTCGATAAAGCTACCAACTATGTTATGGCTAAAATTAATGCTAATAACAACCTCGAAGTCGGCGATAAACGTAATTTAACGACAATCTTGGGTAAAGAATTAAAACATTATAACGGTACTAATTCTTATACGGTACTTACGACATATCATTACGATAAAGCGATTTACAATAAAACTAAGACTGATGAGCTCTTTGTTAAAAAAGCCGATGTTCAAAGTTTAGTCGGTGGTAAAAAATCTCTTAACGTCGTTGCAGAAGGTGTCGATAATACTGGCGCTACCGACGTAACTGAAAAGTTAAACGAAATCTTTGTTAAAGCTAATGCCGAAAAATACGAAGAAGTAATTTTCCCTGACGGTATTTATAAGATCGAAAATGTCGTAAAGATTTTCTGCCCAGAAAAGATGAGTCGTTCTTTAATCGTTAGATCCGAGAATACTTATGGCGCCACTATTCTATGCGATCATACCGATGCATCTCAAGGTGATATCGGATTTGTATTGACTCGTAATGCCTTAGAAGATCAAGATGAGACAGTAGCAAAAGCTTATAATACCACGATTGACGGTTTTATTTTTAAAGTTAAAGATCAAGATGCCGAAGGCAGTAGCTTTAAATTTATTGGTACTGCTAGTGACTTTAATGATTTATTATTTATTAATCTAAAATTATTAAATCTTCGGATGACTAATACTAAAGATTGTGCTGGTAATAATATCGATTTAGCTGCTAGATGTAATAATTCAACGATCGATAACATCAAAACTAATTATGGTATGTATGCTATATATTTAGAGCATGATGGCGGTGTAAATAATAGCATAAGTAATATTGTTTCTAATAACTGTACTTTCTGTATATCTTCGTATACATACGCTGATTATGAAACTGTTACTTTCCATTTTGACGATACTGTCGATTTAAATAATGGTACTATGGCTAATTTCTATGCTAATAAAATATCAAATTTTAAATTGACTGGTAGATGGGCTCTTAATCAAAATCCATTGTATATTAACGTTGGACCAAGAACGGAGATTAGTAATGTTACGTTAGATATTACTCTTGATGAAAATGCCGACCATGTACTTGTAGAAGAAAAACCTTCTGCATTTATCTATTTAACATCACCAGAAAGTGCCAAACTTGAAGTTAAAGTAAGTGATCTTAAATTCGATAAATTCCAAGAAAACTTCGACTACTGGATACAAAAAGGTACTAAATTCTCTTGGATCAATTCTCCAGAATTATCTATCTCTCCGAATGGCGTTACTGAGTATCCTGCATTAACTTTATTTAACAATTTAGGTTCTGTCGATGAATATAGTTCTAGAGGTTTCCTTAATAGAAAATATGAAATCAAAGCGGAAGATTCAGCTAAAACAAGAATCTATTTAGGTTATGATAGAACTATTCATGAAGCAAAAATTGATAGTAAAGATGAATTAGCCGACGGTGAAGGTTCTGCTATCTTCTTCGGTGCTAACGGTGTTCCTTATAAAGACGCTAAAGATCATGATTATAGTAATTATACTGCTGGCGTCGCAGGCGATGTTTACTTAGAATCTAAGCCAAATAACTCCGGTCACTTTGGTTATGTATCGACTTACAGATATACGACACGAACTGAATATTTACCGGCAGCTGATAAGCCTACTTCTGTTACCAACCATGGTGACAGAACAATTACTTTCGGCTTCGATAAATTCCCAGTATGGACTAATGGTACATTAAAAGATACTCCAATTATAGTTGGTAGTAGAATGAATGTATTGGGTAAAGGTCTCTTTAAGGTTATCGAGACTGATGTCGAAGCTAAAACTATGAAGTGTGAGATACCTGAGACTTATAAATCTGATGTTATTACTTCATTAGCTGACTTAACTATGGAAATCTATTTCACACCAGGTAAGCCTGTAAATACTATGGGTACGATGACATACGAAACGATTCCAATTATTCATTCTGGTCCAACAGAAAAAAGACCGACTGAGCATTTAGTTATCGGTCAACAGTATTTCGATACGACACTCGATATGCCGATATTCTGGAACGGTACTAAATGGGTCGTTAATGCTGCCGATGTCGGTGATAAATTAAAAGATTATGTTCGCATCGACAAACTTATGGCAACCGATATGACACAAGCACCGGCGTTTGCTGGACAAATGATAATAGATAACAACACGCTTTATATTGCAGAGTCTACTGCAGGCCCTGGATCTTGGCGTATAGTTTATTTACAACCTAACGATCATTTATAATAAAGATATATCCCCGTACTTAGTGCGGGGATTTTTTCTGTAATATAGTAGTATATATTTTAAATCTACGAAAGGACATATTCATATGCCAGAAACTAATATATACGATTATGAATTTAGTGTCCGCGAAAGCGAGCCTAAACGTGCCGAGATGCTTAATCGATTGAAAGACAGAGTACAGCATGTCGACAAAAAAGAAGTTATTTCGTCCGACGAATATGTTGAAGGCGAAACTAACTTTAGTGAGGATAAAGCATTAAGTGCATTTCTGTTAAATAAATTATTCCCGTCTAAAACTAAACTATTAAAAGATCATTATACAAAAGATCAAGTCGATAACTTGCTGGGCGATCTTATCGCAAAGTATTATCTTAAAGATCAAATAGATGCGATGTTAAATAATTTAAAGAACGAATTAAAGGCTTCGTTCGACGATGCAAATGGCGGCGTCGGTAAAAAGCTTAACGATCTTAAAGGAGAGTTATCTAAACATCGCACTTTGGATGAAATCGATCATCCTGATGCTAGTGTTACAACTCGAAAATTACGAGATCATTCTGTTACAAAAGAAAAACTCTCTGATGGCTTAACGACAGAGTTAGATAATAAGTTAAATAAAAATGGCGGCACTATTACTGGCCCTCTTAAATTTGCTTATAGTAATCCGATTCTTATGGAGACAGGACCCGGCACTGGCAAATACCATCGTATCGGTTCCGGCTCTACGCTGGAAGAAATCGCGCAAGGTAAAGCTCATCTAGACTTAGGTGATTACGATGGTAATACATACGAAACTAATTTATGTTGTGTTAGTCGTCCAGGTTGGTATAATTCTACGACAAAAGAAGTTAAACAATTTGCTCTTCAAGAAGAAATCGAAGCGTTAAATAATAAAGTAAGTAATATGCCTAAAGGTGGCGGTGGCTCTACATTTGCTAAGATTTCTGCTAATAAAATCTGGAGCGGTCGTGTTACTGTTAGGAATAGTAGAGGATCTCGTTCTAAGCCAAAATTTAAAGTTTGCGATCTTCCGGCAAACTGGGATCAAATTATCGTTTATTCTTCTATTCAACAACGAGCATCTGATGGTCATAGCGGTTGGTATAACTATATGACAGGTTGTTTCGCGATTCTAGTAAAAGGCATAGCAATTGACGTTATTGCTGGTTATCAAGGTGAACAAGAAGTTAAATCTTTCTTTGTCGAAGGCAATACTTTATATATGCGTGGTCTTACTCCAAACGGCGACGATGTAAGTGTATTCAACCTTTAACTTTAATCCTTCATATGATATAATAATACTATATTATATGAAGGATTTTTTTTATTATGGAGGAAATAGTATGATGAAATATCCACGAGCCGCTATGGTTCATAAATTTTTATTTATGATGCTAGTTGAATTAGCTCCTTATACTCGAGGCACGCTTAGTTTTTTACCGATATCGCACGAAATGTTTCGTTTATTAATGGATATCGTAAGAGACGAGCACAATATACCGTTATATAACGAAATGCGGTCGTATGCTTTAGATTATCAAGGTATTATCGATAGAGAACATACTAATTATGATATTATAGGTAAACGAACTAAAGTGCTTATTATGATGCTTATTAATTCGTTCTATATGTTTAATAGGTGTGATGAGCGATATTTTAATCTTTACAAAGACAAAATAAGAGGAGTCCGAGATGTTAAATTCATTAAGTATACGCAATATTGAGAATTTTAAGCTCGATATTATTCATTATATTGCCACTCTTGTATGGAAAACGTGGTGGACTTCTAAACATTATAATCAACGATATTATGAAGTGGCCGATATCTATAATCTATCGGTACTTGCGCTTGCCGATTTTATTCATGGCGATTATTTAAAACTCGCATCCATAAGTTATACTTCTATTTATTATTATATTATAGATTGTAGCAATAAAAATATGCTTACCGAAGACGAGAAGAAATATATCGAACTTAGTATTTTATATTATAATAAATATCGACAAGATAAAGATTTAACAGGTATAATAATTAAACAAATGAGGTTAGATAATGGACTATTATGAAACTAGAGTATCTCTAATATTTTATTTATACAAAATGGTCGATGAAGATTCTTGGCGACTTAATAATAATTTAAATAAATTTCGTGTAGTGTCTTATTTATATAGAACGTTAGTCGATGTGCTAGCAGAATTCGTTAATGTGCGCTATGGTAATCTTATGGATGCGAGTGAAGAAGACGTAAGAGAAGTTATCACCGACGGCGCATACGGCTCCTCGCCAAAATTCAAAGACGAAAAAGCACTTCGTTATATAAAAATTACGTATCTATTATATAATAATATTCGCGATCTGCCATGGAACTTATCCGATAAAATTTGTAAAACAATACGAGAAGGAAAATATGAATGCCAAAAATAGAACGATAGCCGTACTTAAATATATAAACTCTATAGAATCAGCTAAATCCCGATATATAAATAATGCTTCTGAAAATATAGTCTGTACTATTTATTATATATATAAAGATATAATAAGAGAATTATCGCCTGGCCATCACGTATTAAAAAACGTCGGTGCTATTAGATCACATCTTTTAATTCAACAAGATACAAGCTACGCTTTACCGGAAAAATATCGTAAGTTAATTACGTTAATTTCTTTTTATTATCGTCCAGGGGCCTTTTTTCCTCTTGTCGAAATGATAATAGAACGAAGTAAAAATTTGTTTGGAGGAAAGTTATAGATGGATAGACAAAAGGGACTTGTCGAATATATATATAAACTTATTAATTCTAATTTTCGATATAGAAAATATAAGATACACGATAAAAGTTTCGTCGTGCATTTTGTTTATAATTTATTCTATGCTATATTTAAAGCATCTTATCCAAGAGACAGAATACAGCCGATTGCCTCGAAATTTCATTTTAATCTCGTTATGACTCATAAAGCAAAAAAATAAATATTATCCGTCTAAAAAAGAAAAGAAGATAATACAGGTTGCGTTATTTAACTATAACGAAGTGGAATATGAAGATTCTAAGTTAAAAGAGCTTGTCGATTTTGTAAAAGAAATTGGAGTTAAATAATGAGTATTGCTGCATATCTTAACGAAGAAGAATACGATAAACATTGTGCTAAATTAAAAGAAGATATGATACTTTATATAAATCAGTTTCTTCACTCAAATCATTGGAGGATGAATTATCCATCAGATCATTACGTTATGATATCCGATATATATAATATAGCACATCGTTTATTGTACGATTTTAAAGATGATTGGCACGATCATCTTTCCGATACTAACTTTGTCGAAGTTAGTGAATATGCTAAATATTTTAAAAGTCGGATACCGTTAGCCGACGATGTTAAGGCTTTCATTCAGGTCGTTATATTATATTATTTTAAACACTTCGAAAATTCTAATTTTATAATTATATATAATAAAATACTTGACGACATGTGTGAATTTTATGATACGAGCATAGCGAAGCGAAGGTGAGATTTAAACAATGACAGTAATAAACGGCGCTCGAGAAATCAAGATAGTACTCTTTATACGCAAATTAATTAAGGAGCACAAAAAATATATTAATTATCGCGTCAGCGACGAAGGATTTATTGTTTTCATGGTGTTTAATTATTATTATGAGATCATGAAACGGATTCATCCTAAAGCACAAGTATGGCAGCTAAAAAATTCATTCCATGTCGACTTAAATATGAAATATAAAAAAATAAAATATAGATTAAGCAAGGAAGACAAACGATGTATTCTTATAGCTTTTAGCCTATTTAATCGTATAGAATATAATAAAACATTAGTCGATCATGTTATTGCTAATTTATTTAAGTTAAGAGAATATCATTAACCCGTAGCAACCTGTAGCTGCGGGTTTTCTTATATCTTATTATATCGTACATATGTTCGCCATATAAGGAAAATTTTTTGTGTATATATTTTTGAGATTAGGTTCTTCTTTCTTTTCTCTTTTTTTGTTTTGTTTAATGAGCGTAAGTTTGTTAGGCTAAGGTTATATTATCAGTTGCGTTTGTTAAATGAGAAAACCTTATATGGAAGGAAAAATTGAAATTTTTATTTTTAGATTTTCTCATTTTTGTTTTGTAATTGAGAATTCCTATATGGGGCAGAAATTTGGTTTCTGGTGAAGGAGGTAAGTGTTTTATATATAATCGGTCTCGGAGCTAAAGTTCGCCCCCCCTGCTTTGATTCAGGGTGTTATTTGAGGGAGAGCTTGGCCTCGAGACCGTGCAGACATATATGTCGATGTCTGTCTTTTAATTATTAGTCTTGGGAAGACGTTAAAAGCAACCAGGAGGATTATTATGAAAAAACAATTAGTAGTAGCAATGACAGTAGCAACAGTAGCAATTGGAACATGGTTTATGCAACCAGTGCAACCAGATCATTACGAACTTCACCATGTAACATATGGTGAAACAATGACAAGCATCATAGAAGATGCGAACAAGAATACTGATGTTAACTATAACATTAGAGAAGCTATTGCAACAGCAGTAGCTGAGAGCAGCAAGATGGAAGGAGGAGCAAAGAGTCGTCAACTACAAGTTGGTGACAAAGTAGCTGTTCCTATCTATCGTTAAATAATTAAGTCCAGCTGTATGACTATAAACCATAGCATTATTTAAATAACATATCTATATTGCTTATCAATTAACACATATGACAAGTCTCTACATTAAGCAATATAGATTAATAACAATATGTAGAGACGAGGAGGAAACATGGCAAAAGCAACATTCTTAAACACAACAACATTAAAAATTATCGAAGCAACTGACAGTAGAACACCAATCGAGTTTGTACAAGCAGCTGAACAATATTACAAAATGTCAGGCATTGACACAATTGTGTGTCCAGAAGAAGGTTATTATTTAATAAAAGATCGCAAAGGTAAAAAGAATATTATCTTAGTTGCGCATAACGGTTGTGCTGATCACATATATGAAAGCAATAAAAGGCTGGTTAAACAGCTACCATATTATGCCGTAGCGCATGGTCTAATACCAGATATATTTAGAACATGGAGTCAAGCAAAAAAAGGTATCGATGGAGTTAAAAATGCAAGATACAAAAAATTTTATAGTCTTGAGGTAGCAAAGCAATGGATGGAAGAAAATGGTGCTCCATTGCGAGCTTATAATAAATATTAATTTAATTCTAGAGGAGGAAAATTATTATGAAATCTATGCTTAAATTAAAAGCGGCTTTCGCTGCAACTAAAAAAGTTAACAATTCTGGAGATTGGTTGCAACATAAGGCAACGTTACAAGATCTAAAAACAGCCAATATTCGTTGCTTAATAATCAGCGAAGAAAGCTGTATTTTAGACATCGTAGGCGCAAATGTTACTGGTGCCATCACAGAAGAAGATGTCAAAGAGTCATCTATTGTTGTTAAAGGTAAAGGCATTAATTTCGATGGAGACTATCGATTGACAGAAAAATCTATGGCATCCGTCGAAAACATCATCGATGATTTGCTACTTATTGTAGGGAACTTCAAAGAGAAAGAAGATGCTTGCAACTCTTTCACATTTGAAGGAGACACATACGTACCAATTTCTTTATCGGCAAGTGCATTACGTCAAGGTAAGCGCTTTGCTGTTAAAGAAGAGTTATTGGATAAATGGCTAGATAAATTAAAAATGGTTAACCATGGTATCGGTAGCTTTAATGAAACTAAAACTCTTAAAGTTGGTAAGGCAACCAAATTATCCACTTATGGTAATTTGTGGTCTGCAAACGGTAAAGAAATTAAAGTAGACTTAAATGAGTACTGCTTTATGATCTTTAACAACATGGCAATCTTTGGCAACGAAGATAACATGGATGGCCAATCATATCATAGCCATTTTGACTTTTGTGAACTTTATGGCTGTCCAAAAGATAAACCATTATATCTTCAAGCTCGGATTTCTGGGTGTACTAAAACTGGATCTTTACCAGTGAAAGATATGTCTGGATTCTGGAATCTTGCTGCAGAGTGTAAACAGCACTCTATTATGTCTCTATCTGAAGTCGATAGAGACTATAATGGTGATGAGCCAGCTGTATGGATCATAGGCAATCCATGCGGTAAGTTATTGTATGTTACAGACTTTAATGGCTTTAAAGCTGTACCAGATTATATTAAGCCAGAGGAGAACACATTTAAAGTTCTCCAGATTATTGAATCAACACAAGCTAAAGTTTCTAGCCAACTGATTCAACATATTTAGTTTTTTGGAGGAGAAACAAAATGAAAAAACAATATTTAGTAGAAAAATTAACAGCAGAAACAGTTCGTCAATTTGAGTCTTACACTGAGGGTTCATTTGGTGGTACTGGTGTTGATGCTGCTATTCTTGCAGATAATCGTGTGGCATATGATCCATACGTGTTCTCTGCAAAAGCAAATAGCATTGCTCGCAATATGAGCAAAGTTATCAAGTCTCTTAAAATGTCTGGCGATAGCGATTCCAGATATTTAAGAGGTGCTGGCGATACTGTATGGATGTTCTCTCAAGGCATATTAGCAGATGACGAAGTACTTGTTGCAAATAAACGTTTGTTGCAACATGGAGAAGCGTACGTTGTACGTTTCCCTCACAGTGCAAGAAGCGAGTTTGCACATGTAAGAATGTTAAGTAAAGCAGAATACATTGAACGTGTAGAAAATAGCAATATCAAGCCAGCATTTAAAATGTTGGCTATTGAAGTTGCTAAGTCTTTGCCAGAGACAACTTTCTTGTGCTCTGGTTCTTCTGTATTCAAAGGTTTGACTGGCGGGTCAGATTTTGATACCGACGGATTTATGTTTTTAGTTGGTGAAGATGCTCAAATCTTCGCTGACTGGAAACAACGCAGCGTCGATATTCCAGACGACATCGGCGAAGCATCTTCTGTTACGTTTAATAATTTCTCTGAGTTAATGGAAGGTGTATTTAACGCCAATATTAGTACTGGCAACACTGATGTTGGCGAGTTCTGCGTTGCAACAAGCACAGCAATCACAGTATTGCAAAATTTGGGCAACGAAAAATTAATTAAAAAATTACAAGAAAATATTTCTAAAGAATTTGGTAATGAATTCGATGGAAGTGTTGAATATTCTCGTTGCTTTGAAGGCGATGAGGATATTGCTATGGAAGATGTACGTAATGCTAAAATTGAAAGCATTACAATGTCTTTCGTTAAATCTAGTAGAAGTGTTGCTTCTATTCAAGCATATTTAGAAGATATGCTAGAAGCAGCACCAGCAGTAATCGGTATGATTATCGATTCTGCGAAAACAGGCTTAAAGGTGTGGGACCCTTTAAGTTTCTTATTCGACGGTATTAGACAAGCACGTCGATCTGCTCCTCCTAAAATTAAATGGAACGAAGAAGAATCTAAATTCTTCGTTGAGGAGGATAGCAGAGTTAAATAAATATTATTGTGCGACCGACACGTTAATCCGGTAAGGAGTTCAGGATGGAAAAGAAAAATAAACAAAATGAAGTTATTTACTTAAAAGACAAAATGTACGAATTGCAGTTAGAGGCTGCAACTCGTGCAGTAGAAGAAGTTAATGCCGTTTTAGAAGCTAACGGTATTACAGGTCAAATTGAGAAATTGCCTGCGAAAGGCTTCTTCGATGTATACAATAAAATCTGTGCAGACTTGAGCCGTGCAGAATCCATCGATATCAAAGGTTTAGATATCGAAGGCAACTTCAGTAAAGCAAAAGAATATATTGCGAATACAATTCGTGTATATCTTGGCGACGTAAATGATAAATATGAAGCTGCTAAAAATAGTGGCTTCAACTTTGCGTCTTCTGTATTGGAATATGAACTTGTAATGAATTCTATCACAAGTGGAGCTATCTGGAGACGCGAAAGCGGAGAACAAGATTTAGCAAGCTCTCCATTAATGAAGGATATCGATGTATTCTGCATCGACCCTTCTGATAATAACATTCTAGACGGTGATCAAGTAGTATTCGAAAACGGTCGTTCTTTAGATGGCCGTTTCTTTACGTCTACTTCTGTAACTGGTGTACAACCAGTATTCAGACGTGAAGACGGTGGGTTATTTATCGTAGTTCATATCTTAGAAACATTAGAAGCTCCTACAGAAGAGTCAATTTTCGCTATTCGCAGTTCTGATAGCGAAAACGTATCTAAGAATATTTTCTTAGCGCAAGAAAAAGGTTACAAATTCTTCTTGTTACCTAACAGCAAAGGAAAACAAGGGGATGGCTTATATGTAGAATCTATGAAGAAAGGTTCTACTGGCGAATTAGTAAAGATTATTTCTTGCGAAATCGTAGGAGATAAAAATTTCATCGCTAACTTCTGTGGCGAAGTAAAAGTTGACGATGTGTTGTTCAACGTAATCAAAAAAGATGGTTACGGTGAAGATATTAAATCTGCTACTTTGTTATTGCGCAAAGCATAGGATCCCCCTTCGGGGCCCGTTAGGGGTTTAGGCAGAAGAAAAAATAAACTTTCTCTTTAATCCTTAACGGTTATACCGTGTTATTAAAAAATAAAGTCCGGTGGCAGTCGCCCGCATGCGGGACCATATTCGACTCCTGGCGCTCATGACGGTTTCGCTATCGCTCAGGTCATTTCGTCTCTAGTCGTCGAATATTCGACTGTCACCTTATTCTGGATTACGGCGTAGTATTTCAGTAGTTTTTTATCTAAACTTTCTTTTTTAATTTAATTTATTCAATCCGGCGGTATCAGTTTACTAGTATGTAACTTGCCCCGCCGGGGCGAAATTTTCTTTGAGGGAATTTTCCCTTTAATACTTTTTTCTTATGAGGAGGAAATTATGAAGTACGTATTTTTCGGTAATCTTGCCGAACCTTATATTGCAAAATGCGATAGCATTATTGATGCTATTGATTGGTTTTATATGGAAGCTAATGGTATTGCTGTTGGCTTTAGACCTGAGTATTTAACTATACGTGGTATGAAGGTAGCATATATGGGAACAGTTGTTAGAAAAAGTGATGGAAGTTTAAATAAAGGGATTGTTTACGCGGTCCCATTTTACGGCTTATCACGGCTCAAACATTTGATTAAATAATGTTGTGGCCTCCGGCCCGAAATCTTCTTTGAGGGGCTTTTCCTCTCATCTCAATTCAATATGTAGTCATAAGGAGGAAATTAAAATGATTACTATGGTTTACAATTATACTTTATTGTTGGCTAATGGCCAATATCTATCTTTGTTATCTGATGATAGCGTATATTCTGTATTAAAAGAGCATCCAGGTGCTCAACTTGTTTCCAGAAATGAATACGGCTATAGAGCTGTAGTTGCAGATTAATTATTAATGGGCGTTAGATAAATAAATATTTAGCGCCCGCATCATTTGTTATTTAAAAAGGAGGACACATCATGTCTACTATTAAAAATTATTTAAATACTTGGTATTCTGTTAGCCCTTGGTCTTATCGTGTAGCATTCTTTGCATTGGGCTATTGCGTAGTTTCTTTATTCATCTAATAGGAGGTTTCATTATGCTAGACAATTTATTTACATCTTTGGACAAATTTTATGCAGAACGTCCTTGGTATTTCAGAATCATGTTCCTTGCTCTAGGTTATATGATTACCGATTTAGTTGCAAAAGCAACTAGAAAATAGTTATTCAGTGTGGCGAGGGAGAAGTCGATATCACATCATATCGCTTCTTCCTTTTCTTTTTTTGCGTAATTTACGGCTTAGTACGGTACGACATTCGGTCGCCTCCGGCCCGAAATTTCTTTTGCGGGATTTATCGTTTGGATAAACGGCATAGTCTTGAGTTCCTAAAAAACCTCTTTCTGAACTCCTATAAACAACAATCCTATTCATTCAGGACTGTGCTGTTTATCCAGATAGTAAATATCTGGTTCTCCTCCTCTCTACTACATAACTGTCATCGGTGAAAACTAGACGACGGCAGTATCGAGTATATTAATATATATTATTTATATTAGTATATTGGATACTGTCTTATAAGGGAGGCAGTAAATTTTTAAATAATATTTTGGGTTGCTCGGCCCTCATCGAGCAGAAAAGGAGCTTATCATGGCTAAAAAATCTATCATCATCACAGCAGTTCTAGTTGGCACAAAATTGGGTGGTTTCGCTTTAAGCTATCAAGCTTGGGGCAAAGAATATACAACTAAGTTAGCTAAACGTGATGGTCAATTTGTACCTGTCGCTGTATTGCACACTAGCGATATGGTAAACACATTTGTTGGTCGTCGTGACGAATATGAAAACATGACTGTCCAAATGATTTTGCCTGACTCTGTAGCTATTAAGACATTCCAATTAATGGGTCTATTAGCTAAAGGTCATTCTGCAGAAGAAAGTGCAGAAATGGCTACGTCTGAGTATGACACTCCAGAGCATACTCAAGCTTATGCAGTATTGGCAGAAGCACTTATGGCAAGTAAAGAGGCTGGCATCCAGCTTCGAGTAACTCGTCAATCCGAGTTATCTGGTTTCAATATTGTAGTGCCTGAAGACATTACAGTAGAAGAAGGCCAAATGTTGGTATTCAAAAATGGTGTTACAGAAGATGGCATCAAATTTGAAAATGGTATGGAAGGTGATTACAGCTATCCAGTAGCTGTTCGTCGTGACGGCACTTTCTATGCTAAACGTCCTGAAACAGCATCTAGCCGTGCAACTAATGCATTGGTTAACAAGACTTTTAATTTGGTTAGAGAAATTCCTAACAAAAAAGTCGACAGTGCTGACGGTGTATTTTAATTAAGGGGCCTTCGGGTCCCTTTCTATTTTTAAATAAGGAGGAACCATAGAATGGCAACTTTTAAATTAGTAAATTCCAACAAAACAATTATTGATTATATCAGTGAGAAGGCTATCGAAGAATTCGGTGCCAGTGTTACTCCTGATGAAGAAAATAATGCTATTACAGTAGAATGTGCAGACGATGTCGTAGAAGATATTCTTTCTGCATATAAGATGGCTAAATTTAAAGCTACAACCGGTGGATTAATTAACTGGGGTGGCAAGAAAATTGGTACAGTAGCTGGCGTCGCAAAAGACGCTGGTATCGGCGGTATCAAGATTGTTAGTAAGGGCTTGTTCGGTGGCCTTAAAAAGGTTGCTGAATTAGGCATTGGCGGGACATCCGTCATCGTCGATGAAGCAAAAGCATCTTGGGGCGAATTAACTAAGTCTGATGAAATTCGTTCTATTAAGAAATCTTTCGGCTCTACTGGTAATAATAGCGATGATATTGTTATGGTTACTGGTGAACAACAAACTGAAGTTCAAGGTTAGTTATTAAAGGTTTAGATAATGGGTGCACACGGGAGTGGGTCGCATCTGTTATCTAAACCTTATTTTTTATTTAAATAATATAATAATAGCTTTGGTCTGGAATATTAATGGCTCCCGACTAAAGCTATATTTTTTTAAAGTTTAATATATACATATATATTGGAGTATGGTTATCGTCCAGTCGATATGTATGTACTAAAATTATTTTTTTTGAATATTATATACTTCGGTATATGATATTTAATTGGATGGCTATGATTACTTACAGCGTGAAGTTATTAACGCTTGGTAAAGCCACACGAGCGCCCTATTTGAGCGAGCGCCAGCGAGCGTAGATCTCTTATTTATATAGTAGGCGAGCGCCAGCGAGCCGGCCGTTATATAGTTCTCTGTTATCTCTCTTGTTAAGAGAGTAAGCATATTCATTTTATTTATTTAAATGCCGAGCGGTAGCGAGGCAGTATATAATCTCTTGTTACTTCTCTTTTAGAGAAGTAAGTATGTGTTTATTATTTATTATTAGAGTTCTCTGTTACTCTCTTTCTAAGAGAGTAAGTGTGTATTTATTATTATTTATATTAGAAGCGAGCGAAGCGAGCATATATCTTCTTTGTTATCTTTCTTCCTAAGAAAGTAAGTTGTATATTATTATATATATTATATTATTAGAAGCGAAACGAACGTATGTGAGTGAGCGTTATTATATATGTATATAGTATATTAAGTTCTTTTGTTAGCTTCTCTTGTTAAGAGAAGTTCCGTATTAAGCTTTTAGCGTCGATCCGTAAGGATATAGATGGGTTAGATAAAGAAGCGAGACGAGCGGGTAGCGAATGGAGCGACCGATGTAAGCGACTGCCTTAAGCTATCTATATGTATAGTATAAGGAGGCCGAGCAGAGCGAAGGCCGTATAGCAAACGTACTCCGAAAGCGAAAGGAGCTTGCGACTGAGCTGAAGGTAAGGAGGCCATAGGCCGACGACCGTGAGCGGTATACTATGGCGAATACTATATAAAAGCGAAATTCTGGGCTGAAAAATTTAAAATTCTTGTCTAGAAAATTTCGAATATTTTTCGCCCCCGATATCTATTTTGTATTACTTTTATTTAAAAGTAATATTAGTTATTATATATATATTTAAGTAGTAAATATATATTAAGTATTATATCATTAAGGACACTGTTGCTAGTTATTCAATTAGGTGAGCAATAGTGATTAGAATTGGATTTAAATAATTCAATTATTTTGAGCCGCCGGTTATTTCCGAAGGAATAAATGTTCTGAGACTCCGGATTTAATTTAGGAGCGAAGGTTATTTCAGGTGGCGAATCCCTTTTGATTCTTTTTAAAATTAAAATAAAAAGAATGTCTTGCTCCGATCCAGAGAAAGATAGCGCAGCGAAGTTGGCTGGTTGTATTAGCGTAGCGTATATACAATTTTCTGTGTTATAGTTCGTGACGAAGGCTCTGCTTATTATAATTAATAATTTCTAATCAATAATTTATAATAACCAGTAATGGTTATTAGGATACAATTATTATATTATAATAATCATTCCAAGTTGTTAGAGTTTGAAAGCTCTAACCAGTTAGCTGGAATTTATTGCTCTGGTTCCGGCGTTATACTGTTTCCTCTTTTACTAGGTTGTCCTGGATAGAGAGAATGGACACCGAATATTTTAGGCGAGCGATTTTAATTAATTTAATTAAAAATTATTATATTTAGATAATAAAATAATAATAGTGATGCTTATTTAAATTTAAATAATATTAGAATAATTATATATATTATATATAAAGTAGTATTGAGGGCTAAGGCCCGAATACGTTAAACGTTTATTCGTGTACGATCCTCTGCGAGTTGTTTATCTTCACAGCAGACGAGCGAATGCGAGGAGTTTGGAGTATTTTTAAAATGGGCCAACTTTGTTTATGCTTAATAATAGAAAAAGCCCCGGCCGTTAGGTCGGAGCTTTGTGGAAGTAGTGAACTTCGTTCACTAGTATATTACCGTGCACAAGTGCACGGCGGGTTAATTAATTTTAATTAATTATAAAAAAATATCCCGTACATATTTTTATATGTCGGAATTAGACTATTATATATTTAAGTGAGTGGAAGCGGTGAACTGTCGTTCACCGGTATATTACCATGTGAGTTAGCGTAGCGGGTTAAAAAAAATAAATTATTTTTTATTTTAATTGTTGGTGTTTATTATATTATATATATAAGAAAAGACCTCCCTAATTAATTTTAGAGAGGTCGTATTATATTTGATTTATATTAAAAATTGCGGAGCGGTGTAACTTGTTACACCGGTATATTACATATTAGAGCTATTTATCGCGATAAGAAATTAAAAATAATTATTTATACATTATTTTTGCATAATAGAAATGCCGGGTATTTTTTGGTATTTTTTTATCAAAAAATGGCGGCGCTAAAAACGTAGATTTTATCTAACCTTTTTTAACTTGTGTTATTAATTTAGTATATACTAGTATATATAAGGATAACCTAAACCATTTATACATTTATAGTATAATTATTAAGTATAGGTTATTTCTTAAATAACCGTCACCTGATTGAGCCAATTCTTATGTGTTAAGAGAGGACTTGGCGGCTTGTTGCATGCGAGATTACTATTATATTATATATTAATATAATTAAGGATACACATGCATATACTATAACACAGATCATTCCTTTTAAATAATAAAGCCTATTATATTGGGTTTGCTATATATAATATATATATAATAAATTAAAAAATAAAAAAGCCCGCTGTCGCCTCACGAGCGCCCCGACGAGACCAGCATGCTAGTGTAGTATTGCTTGCAGGGTGGGGGAGGAGGGTGTATAACACTTCTCTAACGTTGTTTTTACTGCAAAAATAGGCTATTTTAATATTTTAGCCATTATCTTGGTATAACACTCTCATAGCTACCTTAATTGCACAATTTTTGTACATTTTAATATTTTAAGCATCTAATATACTCTAATTCCTGTATACTAATAATAAGATAAAAGGAGTTTTTTTATTATGATTAAAAAATTAATATTAGCGTTTATATGTATTATTAGTATATGTAGTATTAGTAATGCTAAAGAAATTTTTGTTTTAGATACCGGGAAGTCTAATATCTATATTGAAGATACTAGTATTCAATATATCGGCATGAATGAAAATTATAATATTATCGATGCCGATATTATAGCTAAAAAAGCTAATGGTATTATGTTAAAATCTAGAATGCGTTATTATTTCAACGTTAACGGCGAAGAAATAAAATATACTTATTTAAATATCGATCAAAGTAATGATAATGGAACTACTTGGTCTAATATTAATTATAAGCTAGAAAACGATATTAATAATATTCAT